>VFQQ010000256.1_pt1 | contig 125973 bp, 131 predicted proteins | sample 3512341 | NCBI WGS metagenome assembly VFQQ01 (sample SAMN10412373, study PRJNA504923) | tailings metagenome | isolation source: Relicate 2 Philex TSF1 revegetated site | place: Philippines: Tuba, Benguet | collected 2017-08-29 | reverse complement strand
ACTGCCAACTCCAACCGAACCCGCATCCAGGGCATTTCGACATCGCCAAATCCTCGCAGATTTGGTCCAGTTCAGTTAGGCATTACCTAAAACAAAAAACTCGTGGATGGTCGGCCTACGCCGACCACGACGGCTTTGTAGTGAAATCTGGCGGCAGCCAGTGATCAAAAAACTGAGCCGGACAGCCGTGGCACGCGACAGACCACGAAGGTTCTGTTGTCACTTCTGGCAGTGACCGCAGAAGAAGCTGGAGCGGCCGGATTGCACGATGCGCTGCACCGGGCGCTGGCAGGCCGGGCAGGGCTGGCCTTCGCGGTCATAGACGCGGAACCGGGTCTGGAAATAGCCCAGTTCGCCATCGGTCTGCACATAATCGCGCAACGAGGAGCCGCCGGCCTCGACCGCTTCCAGCAACACCGCCTTGATCGCCGGCACCAGCTTTTCCAGGCGCTTCGGCGCCACCGTGCCTGCCAGCTTTTCCGGATGGATGCCGGCGCGATAGAGCGCTTCGGAGACATAGATATTGCCGAGGCCCGCCACCACGCGCTGATCCAGCAGGGCGGCCTTCATCGGCGTGCGCTTGCCCTTCAGCGCGGCCATCAGCAAAGCCGGGGTGAAGGCATCGTCCAGCGGTTCCGGCCCGATGCCGGCGAGCATCTTATGCCCGGCCAGCGCCTCGGCCTCGATCAGATCCATCATGCCGAAACGGCGGGCATCGTTGTAGGTGACCGACCAGCCGTCATCGGTGCCGAAAATCACATGGTCATGCGGGCCGATATCATTGGGCCATCCGTGGCGGATCACCATGCGGCCGGACATGCCGAGATGGATCAGCCAGTTCAGCCCGCCTTCCAGCCGCAGCAGGATGTATTTGGCCCGGCGATCCAGCCCGAGCACCTGGCGGCCCTGGATACGCGCCGCGAAATCGGGCGGCAGCGGAAAACGCAGATCGGGCCGCCGCGCCTCGATGCGGGCGATGCGGCGATCCTGTAATTTCAGCGCCAGGCCGCGCCTTGTGGTTTCGACTTCGGGCAATTCAGGCATGGCGCCCTGTAGGTTTTGGTGTGGCGTTCTGTCTATACCCCGGCGGGCCGGTTTCGGCTATGGTCTGGCATCATGAGCCAGGATCAGCAAAGCAGCGGCGAAACCCATTTCGGCTTCACCCAGGTGCCCGAGGGCGACAAGGTGCGCCTGGTGCGCCAGGTCTTCGAGAGCGTGGCCCCGCGCTACGATCTGATGAACGACCTGATGTCGGCCGGGGTGCATCGGCTGTGGAAAAACGCCATGGTGGAATGGCTCGATCCACGCGGCGCCCTCACCGTGCTGGACATGGCCGGCGGCACCGGCGATATCGCCTTCCGTATCCATGACCGCGCGCCCGAGGCGCAAATCCTGATCGCCGATATCAATGCCGCGATGCTGGGCCAGGGCCGCAGCCGCGCTATTGATCAGGCCCGGCTCGACCGGCTGGCCTGGGCCTGCATGAATGCCGAGAGCCTGGCCCTGCCGGATCGCAGCGTGGATGCCTATACCATCGCCTTCGGCATCCGCAATGTGACCCATATCGATCGCGCCCTGGCCGAAGCCTGGCGTGTGCTGAAGCCGGGCGGGCGTTTCCTGTGCCTGGAATTCTCCGCCGTGACCAATCCGGCTTTGGCCGGACTTTACGACACCTATTCCTTCCACCTTTTGCCACGTATCGGCCAGTTGGTGGCGCGCGATGGCGATTCCTACCGCTATCTGGTGGAAAGCATCCGGCGCTTTCCGGATCAGGAGCGTTTCGCGGCGATGATCCGGGAGGCCGGCTTCGGCCAGGTGAAATACCGCAATCTTTCCGGCGGCATTGCCGCCATCCATTCCGGCTGGCGCCTCTGATGGCCGGCGGCTTACGGCATCTGGGCCGGTTATTCGAGATCGGCCGCATCCTGGCGCGGCATGATGCGCTGTTTCCGCTCAATGAAGCGCCGTTGCCGGCGCCGCTGCGTGCCGGGCTGGGGCTATTTCAGGCCCTGTTCGGGCGCCGCCAGGCCGATTTGCGCCCGGGTGAACGCCTGGCCGCCGCGATGGCCGAGCTTGGCCCCAGCTTCATCAAGCTGGGCCAGATTCTGAGCGTGCGCCCCGATCTGGTCGGGCCGGCCCTGGCTGAGGATCTTGGCCGCCTGCGCGACAAGCTGCCGCCCTTTGCCTGGAGCGAAGCCAAAACCGCCATCGAAACCGAACTCGGCGGCCGGCTGGAGGATATCTTCATCGGCTTCGAGCCGGAGCCGGTGGCCGCCGCCAGCGTGGCCCAGGTGCATTTCGCCGAGACGCTGGAGGGTGCGCCAGTGGCGGTGAAGGTGCTGCGCCCCGGGGTGGAAGCCGCCTTCGCCCGTGACCTGGCTTTGTTCGGCTGGCTCGCCGATCTGGTCGAGGACCGCCTGCCCGGCATGGCGCGGCTGCGGCCACGCGCCGTGGTGCAGACCGTGGCGGCGCAGGTGGCCATCGAGATGGATTTGCGCCTGGAAGCCGCCGCCGCTTCGGAAATCGCCGATAATTTCCGCGACGATGCCGATCTGCTGATCCCGCGCCCGGACTGGAACCGCACCGCGCGCCGCGTGCTGACCCTGCAGCGCATCACCGGCATTCCGGTGGAGGATCGCGCCGCCCTGCTGGCCGCCGGCCATGACCTGTCGCATCTGGCCGAAAGGGTGATCCAGGTTTTCCTGCGCCAGGCGTTGCGCGACGGCTATTTCCACGCCGACATGCATCATGGCAACCTGTTCGTCGGCCCGGATGGCCGGCTGGAACTGGTGGATTTCGGCATTATGGGCCGGATCGACATGGCCACAAGGCGCTTCATGGCGGAAATGCTGGGCGCCTTCCTGGCCGGCGACTGGCGCCGCGCCGCCGAAGTGCATATCGAAGCCGGCTATGTGCCGCTCGATCCGGCCAATGGCCGCAGTGTGGAGGCCTTCGCCCAGGCCTGCCGGTCGATCGGCGAGCCGATCCTGGGCAAGCCGGTGACGGAAATCTCCATCGGCCGGCTGCTGGCGCAACTGTTCCAGATCACCGAGACTTTCGGCATGCAGACCCAGCCGCATCTTTTGCTGCTGCAAAAGACCATGGTGACGGTGGAAGGCGTGGCGCGCAGCCTGGACCCGACGGTGAATTTCTGGGAAGCCTCGCGCCCGGTGGTGCTGGATTGGGCCGCCCGCCATATGGGGCCGGAAGCGCAATTGCGTGAAGCGATGCAGCATGGCCTGGCGACCTTGCGCCGGCTGCCCAGGCTGCTTGACCGGCTGGAGGCGGGGAGCGAGCCGCCGCCGCTTGTTCAACCAGCCCCAGACCAAAAACTGTTTTGGCTGCTCGGCCTGATCGCCATCCTGCTGGCGGCGAACCTGCTGGATTGAGGGCCTGCCCCACTCGTCACACCCCGGGGTCGAGCCGACGGCTGTAGGGTTCGGATTTTTGATCGTTGGCTGCCGCCCGAATTCACCACAAAGGCCGTCATGGTCGGCGCAGGCCGACCATCCACGAGTGCTTTACATCTCAGCCAATTTAACAAAACAACACGTGGATGGTACGCCTTCGCGTACCATGACGGACTTTGTTCTGGCACGAGCGATGCCCATTTCCATCACTGTCATGGGAAAACCAACATGTCGTGCATAAACCATGGCCCGCTTGCGCGGGCCATGGCATCGGGGTTGATGAAAACAACCCGGCTCAGAAAGTCAGGTTGACGCCGAGCAGGCCGAAATTGGCCTTCGACTCGTTGGCCCGCACCGCATCGCCATCGGTATATTCATAGGTGCCGGCGCCGCCATACAGCTTGATGCCGGTGGCCAGCATGTAGCTGACGCCAAGCTGGAAGATTTCCGCCTTGTCGTCGGCCTGGCCGGCTTCCTCACCCTTGGCGCGCCAGTAATCGCCGCCGACGCCAATGGAGCCGGGCTGGCTGCCATTGGTGGTGTAGAGGAAACCGACGATGTAGGAGCGGCGGTCGATGGTGGTGCTCACCTCATCCGACTTGTAGCCGCCGCCGACCCCGATGGTGGAGCCGCCGCCCAGGGCATAGGTGAGCTGCGTGCCGGCCTGCCAGCCGGTGAGGCCGCTGGCCCCGGCGGTCATGCCGTTGCCCTCGATGGTGGTGCGGATATAGCCGCCGGAAACCGCCAGGGTCAGGGCATCGAAGCTTTCGATGTAGTTGGCGGCGATCTGGTAATTGTTACGGATCGAGCCATTCGCCGTTGGCGGCATGCCAACATTGCAGGGCGCCAGATTATCCTGGCAGCCATCTGGCGCGAAGGAGATGCCGACCTGCAGACCCTTGCCGGATTTGGAGCCGAAATAGCGGTTCGACGACGAGTAGATGTTGATACCCTCGGCATCATTGCCGTTATTGGCAAACCACATCGAGGTCGGGCCGGCGCGGTTATTGGTCGGCACGATGAAAACCGCATTCTCCGAGGTGGCGGTGGAGATGTTGTCCTGGCCCGGCATCGTCGTGTTGGGCGAGAAATACTGCATCTTGGCCGCCACGCGGTCGGTCGAACCGACCTCGACCTTGCCCATATCATTTTCAAACCAGAGATAACTTTCGTCGATCTGGTCGCCATCGGTGGCGCCTTCCAGTTCGACCCGGCCACCGACACGCAGGCCGTTATCCAGCACGGCACGGATGTTGAACCAGATTTCAGCATTCGGTGCGCCGAAGGCGGTGGCGCTGCGATCCTGCTGCGGCGTCGCGGCGCCACCCGGCGTTCCATTGTCGTCACGATCCACCACCTTGAAGGTGCGGGTCATGAAACCGCCAACGGTGACATTGATCGGTTCCGACTTCACTTGGGCAAACGAGGCATCGGCCAGCACAAGGCCGGCAGCGGCCACGAGGGCGGTTTGCAGCAATAGGGAGGATTTCATCAGGGGCTCCAGTTCACAAAAGGCGCGTTTTCTTTACACGCGCGCGATGGAGATGTGGTCAGCAACACCTGGAAGAAAAGCCGCCGTCAAACCGCCCTGTGACTATGGACACGCCGGCCGCAATTTTGATCGGCAATTGTAAAACACAAAAGCGGCTGCAAGACAAAAAAGCAAAGACAAAAAAGAAGGGGCAGGTTGCCCTGCCCCTTCCCCTAACCGATCCGATGGATCGAATTAGAATGTCAGGTTCACACCGAGCAGACCAAAATTGGCCTTCGATTCAGCGGTGATGGCATTGGCGCCATCTTCCCACTCGTAGGTGCCGGCGCCGCCATAGAGACGGATGCCGGTGGCGAGCTGGTAGCTCACGCCGACCTGGAAGATGCGGCCAGTGTCGTCAGCCTGACCGACTTCCTCACCCTTGGCCTTCCAGTAATCGGCACCGATGCCGATCGAGCCCGGGGCCGAACCGTTGGTCAGGTACATCACGCCGATCACATAGGCCTTGCGGTCCACAGTGGCGTTGACTTCTTCCGACTTGTAGCCGCCGCCGACAGCGATCGAAGCGCCGCCGCCGAGGTTGTAAGCCAGCTGGGCGCCAGCCTGCCAACCGGTCAGGTTCTTGGCCACGCCTTCGGTCTTGGCATTGATGTAACCGGCATAGAGGGCCAGGTTCACGTCGCCGAACGACTCGAGGTAGTTGGCGGCAACCTGATAGTTCTTGCCAGCCGAGCCGTTATTGGTGAGCGGCATCGGGGTGTTGCAGGGCGCGATGTTGTCCTGGCAGGCATCCGGCGAGAAGGACACGCCGACCTGCAGACCCTTACCAGCCTTCGAACCGAAATAGCGGTTCGAGGACGAGTAGACGTTGATGCCTTCCGAGTCGTTCGACGCATTGGCGAACCACATCGACACGCCACCAGCCTGATTGGTGGTGCCATTGGTGGCCGCCGACGGGGCGATGTAGACCGAGTTTTCCGAAACCTGGGTCGTACCCTGGCCCGGAATGGTGGTGTTCGGCGAGAAGTAGTTCATCTTGGAAGCGACGCGGTCGGTCGAACCCAGTTCGATACGGCCCATGTCGTTTTCGAACCAGACATAGCTTTCGTCGATCTGGTCACCGTCAGTGGCGGCTTCCAGCTCAACGCGGCCGCCGACGCGGAGACCATTGTCCAGCACGGCGCGCAGGTTGAACCAGATTTCCGCATCCGGCGCACCGAAGGCAGTGGCGCTACGGTCCTGCTGCGGAGTCGCGACGCCAGCCGCGCCGCCAGCGACGCCAGCAGTGCCGTTGTCGTCGCGGTCGACGACCTTGAAGGTGCGGGTCATGTAGCCGCCAACGGTCACGCCGAGCGGCTCAGCCTTCACCTGGGCGAACGAGGCATCGGCGACCAGCATAACGCCAGCAGCGGCCACGAGCGCGGTTTGCAGAAGCAGAGTCTTCTTCATTCTCTATTCCTCTCCCACCGGGGTCCTAAAGGTTTCAGAGCTAAATAACTAGCAGAGAACAATCAGCCCGGCTGGGCTAACTGATCGCGGGCATGAAGCCACTCCACCCCCCTTTCTGTCAACAAAAGCGGCATTCTTCGCCACCTTTTTGCCAAAGGTGTTGCATAAGCGCCACATTCCATCTCGAAATCATTGGAATACAGGGGTTTATGAAAAAGACCAGGGCGCGCGATACACGCACAGGCCGTTAAAATTCGCTGAACAAAAGCGGCGGATTACTGCGAATCGAAGCCGATCAACCCGGATTGGCCGCCAGGACCAGACGCCAGGACCAAGCGATAGGCCCGCCCCGGTTCTGCCACACCCTGTTCGATCCGCAAAGGCGCTTCCAGGCTATCGGCCAGCAGGAAGCCGTGGCTGGCAGCCAGGCCTTCGACATAATGATCGCTGTGGCGGTATCGCCCCGAAGGCATCAACTGCACCGGGGTTGCAGCCGCGCCGCGTTCGATGGTGGCGAGGATTTCCCCGCCCGGCTTCAGCACCCGTGCCGCGCGGGCGAAGAAGCGTTCCAACTGGCCGATATAGATGAATACGTCCGTAGACAGGATGGCGTCATAGACCCGGTCCGGCACCTGATCGAGAAAGGCGTGGATTTCCATCACCGCCAGGCGGTCATAGGCCGGGCGGCCATTGACCTGGCGGCGCCCGGCCAGTTCCACCATGCGCGGCGCCAGGTCGATACCGTCGATCCGGCTGGCATAGGGCCGGAAGAGCGGCCCGTTCAGGCCGGTGCCGCAGCCCAGATCGAGCAGGGCGTGGCGGCCTTCCGGCTGCCAGCCGCGCTCGGCCAGGCTGCGGATCATCCACGGCCCGCGATATTTCAGCGCCGCCAGATGGCGGTCGAAGCTTTCGGCATGGCCATCAAACAGCCAGCGCAGATAGTCATCCGGCGCCCGCTCGGTGGTGTTGCCCGACAGCGCATCGACCAGATGGCGGATGGCGCCGGATTGCGGCGCCAGATCAAGCGCGGCACGCAGATACCGCAAGGCCTGCGCGATCTCGCGGCGTTCGAGATGACATTGTCCCAGGCCAAACTGTGCCCCGGCATGCTGCCCGGCGCTGGCCGTCAGCACGGCCTGATACAGCGCCATGGCGGCATCGATCTCGCCGGCCATCTGGTGCTGCCAGGCTGCCGCCATGCGGGTCTCGATCTCGTCGGGGGTCATGGCGCCAGAAACATGATGGTTGGTTTTCCGCAATATTCTTGCTTTAGATAGGCCTTCGGAGCGATTCTTTTTGCTGCCAGGCGATTGGCGCAGCGAAGGGCGATATGCTAGTCAGATAAGGAACCGATGGCGGTCTTTGGCGCCCTGCGGAGGATAGCATTCATGATTTGGTTCCGCCAGTTTCCGACCCGAAAGGCCGCGCTGATCCCCAGCCTGGCCATTGCCCTGATGCTCACCCTGGGCCTTGCCGGCTGCGGTGGCAGCGGTGATTATGTACCCTATCCTGAAAAGGGTCCGGATGGCACGGTCAACCCGAACCCGACCGGCGAGCGCGAAAGCATCTTCGGATCCGGCGGCCTGTTCTCCGGCGGCAGCGCCAAGAAGCCCGAGGAAGGCGGCGGCGCCGGCATCGGCGTCAACAGCTTCCTGTGGCGCGCTTCGCTGGATACCATCTCGTTCATGCCGCTGGTTTCGGCCGATCCGTTTGGCGGCGTGATCATCACCGACTGGTATGCCGCGCAGCAGACCCCGAATGAACGCTTCAAGGTGACGGTCTATATCCTGGATCGCGCCTTGCGCGCCGATGGCATCCGCGTCAGCGTGTTCCGCCAGGTGCGCCAGGGCGAGGGCTGGATCGACCAGCCGACCGCCAGCGAAACCGGCGTGAGCATGGAAAATGCCATCCTGCAGCGCGCGCGCGAGTTGCGCGTCGAGGCGGAAGCCCGGCGCTGATCTGTTTCCTTTTGAGATGACGGTTTGAAGTAATGTCGCGCTATAACGCCAAGGTGGTTGAAGCCAGGTGGCAGCAGGAATGGGATGCCCATGGCTCCTTCCGCGCCACGGCTGATCGTTCGCGCCCGAAATACTACGTGCTGGAGATGTTTCCCTATCCGTCGGGGCGCATCCATATGGGCCATGTGCGCAACTACACCCTGGGCGATGTGGTAGCGCGCTACAAGCGCGCGCGCGGCTTCAATGTGCTGCATCCGATGGGCTGGGATGCCTTTGGCCTGCCGGCGGAAAATGCCGCACAGGAAAAGAAGGTGCATCCGGCGGCCTGGACCTACGACAATATCGCCAATATGCGCGCCGAGTTGAAGCGCATGGGCCTGTCGCTGGACTGGGATTGCGAATTGGCAACCTGCCATCCGGGTTATTACAAACACCAGCAGCAGCTTTTCCTCGATCTCTACAAGGCCGGCCTGGCCTATCGCAAGGAAAGCTTCGTCAACTGGGATCCGGTGGATCACACCGTGCTGGCCAACGAACAGGTGATCGACGGGCGCGGCTGGCGCTCCGGCGCCCTTGTTGAACGGCGCAAGCTGAGCCAGTGGTTCTTCAAGATCACCGACTATGCCGACGATCTGCTGCAGGCGCTGGAAGGCCTTGACCGCTGGCCCGAGCGCGTGCGCCTGATGCAGCAGAACTGGATCGGCAAATCGGAAGGCGCGCGCTTCAGTTTTGCGCTGGCAGAGCGTGCCGACAGGATCGAGGTCTATTCGACCCGGCCCGATACCTTGTTCGGCGCCAGTTTCGTCGCCATCTCGGCCGATCACCCGCTGGCGGCGGAATATGCCGCACAGGACCCGGCCCTTGCCGCCTTCATCGAGGAATGCCGCCAGACCGGCACCGCCGAGGCCGAACTGGAAAAGGCCGAGAAGAAGGGCTACGCGATTCCCCTCGAAGCCCTGCATCCGTTCGATCCGAAATGGCGCCTGCCGGTCTATGTCGCCAATTTCGTGCTGATGGAATACGGCACCGGCGCCATTTTCGGCTGCCCGGCGCATGACCAGCGCGACCTCGATTTCGCCCGCAAATACGGCCTGGCCGTGCAGGCCGTGGTGGCACCGCGCGACAAGGCGGCGCCCGAAATCGGCAGCGAGGCCTATACCGACACGGACAACACCGTGGCGATCAATTCCGGTTTCCTCAACGGCCTCGGCGTGACCGAAGCCAAGCGCGCCGCGATTGCCAGGCTGGAAGAATTGCAGGTGGGTACCGGCACGGTGACCTTCCGCCTGCGCGATTGGGGCGTCAGCCGCCAGCGTTATTGGGGCTGCCCGATCCCGATGATCCATTGCGATGCCTGCGGTGTGGTGCCGGTGCCGGCCGAGCAATTGCCGGTGACATTGCCCGAGGATGTCAGTTTCGACCGCCCGGGCAATCCGCTCGATCATCACCCGACCTGGAAGCATGTCGCCTGCCCATCCTGCGGCAAGCCGGCACGCCGCGAGACCGATACCTGCGATACTTTTGTCGATAGTTCGTGGTATTTCGCGCGCTTCTGCTCGGCGCGCCATGAAACGCCGATGGATGGCGATGCGGTGGATTACTGGCTGCCGGTGGACCAGTATATCGGTGGCATCGAGCATGCCATCCTGCATCTGCTCTATTCCCGCTTCTTCACCCGCGCCCTGCGCGATACCGGGCATGTCAAGGTCGCCGAGCCGTTTGCCGGCCTGTTCACCCAGGGCATGGTCTGCCATGAGACCTACAAGGACGCATCCGGCGCCTGGCTATTCCCGACCGATGTGAAGAAGGAAAGCGGCCAGGCGGTGCATGCCGTGACCGGAGAACCGGTGACGGTGGGCCGGGTCGAGAAAATGTCGAAGTCGAAGAAAAACGTCATCGACCCCGGCCTGATCATCGAAACCTACGGCGCCGATACCGCACGCTGGTTCATGCTGTCGGACAGCCCGCCGGAACGCGACCTGGAATGGACCGAAGCCGGTGCCGAAGGCGCCTGGCGCTTCACCCAGCGGCTCTATCGCCTGGTGACCGAGCCGAAGGCGCCGATTGCCGCAGCCGGCGCCGCCCTGCCGGCCGAATGGAGCACCGAGGCGCTGGAGCTGCGCCGCGCCCTGCACAAGACCATCATCGCCCTGACCCAGGATCTGGAGCAATTCCATTTCAACAAGGCGGTGGCGCGGGTACATGAATTCGCCAACACGCTGGAAGCCCATCGCGCCGAAGATGCCGCCTCGGCCGCGGCGCGGCGCGAGGCCCTGGACGTGCTGGCCCGCCTGATTGCGCCGATGGTGCCGCATCTGGGTGAGGAAATCTGGCATGCCTTGGGCAATGCCGGCATGGTGGTGGACCAGCCCTGGCCGGCAGCCGATGCCGATCTGGCGCGCGACGACACCGTGACCATCGCGGTGCAGGTGGCCGGCAAGCTGCGCGCCACGCTGGACGTGGCGCGCGACATGGACAAGGCGGCGCTGGAAGCCCTGGCGCTGGCTAATGACAATGTGCTGCGCGCCATGGAAGGCAAGCCGGCCCGCAAGGTGATCGTGGTGCCGAACCGGATCGTGAATGTGGTGGTCTAGACGGAATCTGCTGCGCGCCGCCGCGCTCGCCCTGGCCCTGCCGGCCGGGCTGGCGGGCTGCGGCTTCGAGCCGCTTTACGGCCGCCAGAACGGCAATGCCACGGTTGATGAATTCAATCGCATCCTGATTGCCCAGGCCGAGGACCGCACCACACAGCTGGTGCGCAACCATCTGCTCGACATGCTGACCCCGCGCGGCGCGCCGGAGCAGCCGGCCTATCGCCTGGAACTGCATGTGCGGGAGAATATCTCCAGCGTGCTGGTCACCCGTGCCGATGAAGTGACGCGCAACAACATGGCGCTGAGCCTGGAATACCGGCTGCATGAGTATCGCAGCGGGCGCCTGCTGGCCCAGGGCAATGTGAACAGCCTGGTTTCCTACAATCTCGTCCGTGCCGATTATGCCAATCTGGTGAGCGAACGGGATGCCCGCGCCCGCGCCGCGCGCGACAGCGCCGAACGCCTGCGCATCATTCTGGGCAATTTTTTCAGCCGAAGCCAACAGCAGAATCAGCCCAAGAATCAGCCAGGGGGCTGATCCGCCATGAAGCTGAAACCAGGTGAGATCGAAGGCTTTGTCCGCAAGCCGCCGGCAAATTTGCGTGCCGCGCTGATCTACGGCCCCGATCAGGGCCTGGTGCGGGAACGCGGCAAGCTGCTGATCCAGGCCCTGGTGCCAGACCTTGATCCCACCTTCAACCTGGTCGGCCTCAATGCGGCGCAACTGGGCGAAGACCCGGCGCGGCTGAATGACGAGGCGGCCTCGATGTCGCTGATGGGTGGCCGCCGCGTGGTGACGGTGAGCAATGCCGGCGACCGGCTGGGCAAGCTGTTTGGCGATTTCCTGAAAGACATTCCGGGCGATGCGCTGATCGTGGTGGAAGCCGGCGATCTGGCCGGGCGTTCCTCGTTGCGCAGCGCCTTCGAGACGGCAGCGCAGGCGGTGGCAATCCCCTGCTATGCCGACGATCCGCATGCCCTGGCCGGGGTGATCCGCGGCATGATCCAGGAAGCCGGCCGCAAGCTGGATGACGAGGCGCTGGACTATCTGCGCGACAGCCTGGGCTCCGACCGCATGGTGACACGCGGCGAAATCGCCAAGCTGCTGCTCTATATGGGCGACACGCCCGGCCCGATCACCCTGGAAGATGCCCAGGCCTGTATCGGTGACAGTTCGGTGGGCAATCTCGACGATGCCGCCTTTGCCGCTTTCGGCGGCGATATCGCCAAGCTGGCGGAGGCGCTGGCGCAGAGCGAGACGGCGGGTGAATCGCCGGTGGCGATCCTACGCGTGGCGCAGAAACATGCCCAGCGCCTGCATCTCGGCATTGCCCGTATGGGCAATGGCAGCGGCGGCGACGGCAAATTCATCGCCAAGAGCCTGGGCGTGTTCTGGAAACGCGAGGATGCCTTCCTGCGCCAGATGCGGCTCTGGTCGCCGGAGCGGCTGCTGCGCGCACTGGAAATCCTCACCGATGCCGAATTGCAGGCCAAGAGCACCGGCATTCCCGCCGACGCCGTGACCGGCGATGCCCTGCTGCGCATCGCCCGCGCCGCCCGGGTCAGCCGCTGAGCTATTCGGCCAGCCGGTCTTTCAGTTCAAACAATAGATCGAGCGCCTGGCGCGGGCTCAGGCTATCCAGATCGGCGGCCTTGAGCGCGGCTTCCACGGCGGATTCACGCGCCGCCACCGGCGGTGCCGGCCGGGCCAGGCTGAAGAGCGGCAGGTCATCGGCCAAGCCCTGGGCCAGACCTTGCGCGGCGCGGCCGCCCTGCTGCTGGTTTTCCAGATGGCGCAGCACTTCGGCGGCACGCTCCAGCACGGCGCCGGGCAGACCGGCCAGTTTGGCGACCTGGATACCATAGGAACGATCCGCCGCACCTAGGCCGACTTCATGCAGGAAAACCAGTTCGCCCTGCCATTCGCGCACCTTGAGGGTATGATTCTCCAGTTGCCCGAGTTTGCCGGCAAGCTGGGTCAATTCATGGTAATGAGTGGCGAACAGGCCGCGACAGCGGCTTTTTTCATGCAGATATTCCACCACCGCCCAGGCAATCGACAGGCCGTCGAAAGTGGCGGTGCCGCGCCCGATTTCATCCAGGATCACCAGAGCGCGCGGCCCGGCCTGATGCAGGATGGCGGCGGTTTCCACCATCTCGACCATGAAGGTGCTGCGTCCGCGCGCCAGATCGTCGGCGGCGCCGACGCGGCTGAACAAACGATCCACCACGCCGATATGGGCATGGTCCGCCGGCACAAAACTGCCCATCTGGGCCAGCAGCGCAATCAGCGCATTCTGGCGCAGGAAGGTGCTTTTGCCGGCCATGTTGGGGCCGGTCAGCAGCCATAGCTTGCGCCCCGAGCCGAGATCGCAGTCATTCGCCACGAAGGCCTCGCCCTCGCCGCGGCGCTGCAACGCCGCCTCCACCACCGGATGGCGCCCGGCGGCAATGCGGAAATCCAGCGAGGCATCGACGCCCGGCCGCACCCAGCGGCGCCGCAGCGCCAATTCGGCCAGGGCAGCCGCCACATCCAGCGCCGCCAAGGCCTCGGCGGCCTCGGCAATCGCCGCCGCATCGCCCAGGGCGCGCGCCGCCAGGCTGTCAAACACCTCCAGTTCCAGCGCCAGGGCGCGATCGGCAGCCTGCGAGATGCGGCTTTCCAGTTCACCCAGTTCCGGCGTGGAATAACGCACCGCATTGGCCATGGTCTGGCGATGGATGAACTGCGCCCCCATCTTGTCGGCATAACGCGGCGTGATCTCGATATAATAGCCGAGCACGTTGTTATGGCGGATTTTCAGGCCGGCTATGCCGGTTTCGCCGGCATAGCGTTCCTGCAACGCCGCGATATGGCGCCGGCTTTCATCCCGCAACTGGCGCAGTTCATCCAGATCGGCGCGATAACCGGCAGCGACGAAGCCACCGTCACGGGCCTGCATCGGCAATTCGGCCGCCAACGCGGTGCGCAGGCCATCCACCAGGGCGCCATGGAAACCAAGCGCCTGGGCCAGGCCGGCCAGTTCCGGCGGCAAGGTCGCTTCAGCGCGCAGCCGGCGCTGCAACTGCCCGGCCTGATCCAGGCCATCACGCAAGGCGGCGAGATCGCGCGGCCCGCCACGCCCGAGCGACAGCCGCGACAGCGCGCGCGCCAGATCCGGCACCTTGCGCAACGCGCCGCGCAAATCCTCGCGCAGCCTTTCGCCCTCCACCAGATACTGCACCGCATCGAGCCGCGCATTCACCGCAATGGCATCGGTGAGCGGCGCCTGCAGCCGCAAGGCCAGCAGCCGCGCCCCGGCGCCGGTCAGGGTTTCATCGATGGTGGCGAGCAGCGAACCCTCGCGCTGGCCCGAGAGGGTTTCGACCAGTTCGAGATTACGGCGCGTGGCGGCATCGATCGCCATCAGGCTGCCGCTGGTCTGGCGTGCCGGCGGGCGCAACGCCGGCAATTTGCCGCGCTGGGTCAGTTCGACATAATCCAGCAGCGCGCCGGCAGCGGCGTATTCCGCACGTGCGAAGGCACCGAAGGCGTCCAATGCTGCAACGCCAAAGGCGGCTTTCAGCCGGCGTTCGCCAGTGCCGGAATCGAAGCGTGCGCCAGGCATCGGCGTCAAGGCCGCCTCGATACCTTCCAGCGCGGCGCGCAATTCGGCGCGGCCGAGCAGGCTGTCCGGCAGCAGCAATTCACGCGGCCGCAGCCGCGCCAGATCGGCGCCCAGGCTGGCAGCGCTGCTTTCCGCCGTACCGAATTCACCGGTGGAAATATCCAGCCAGGCCAGGCCGAGACTGCCGCCTTCCTCGCCGCCGCTGCGCGCCAGGGCGGCGAGGTAATTGTTGCTGCGTGCATCCAGCAGGCTGTCTTCGGTGATGGTGCCGGGCGTGACGGTGCGCACCACATCGCGCTTCACCACCGATTTCGAGCCACGCTTCTTCGCTTCTGCGGGATCTTCGAGCTGTTCGCAGACCGCGACCCGGAAACCCTGGCGTATCAGACGGGAGAGGTAAGCTTCGGCGGCATGCACCGGCACGCCGCACATGGGAATATCCTGGCCGTCATGCACGCCACGTTTGGTCAGCGCGATATCCAGCGCCCGCGCCGCCGTCACCGCATCATCGAAGAACAATTCGTAGAAATCACCCATCCGGTAGAACAGCAGGGCATCGGGATTCTGCGCCTTGATGGCGAGATACTGCGTCATCAGCGGCGACGTGCCGGGACTGACTATCGGGTCGGTAGGGATCGGCTTGGCCATGGCGATGCTGCATCTCTTTGGCGTGATGGCCCTTTCACGCTGGGCGCTGCTTGCCTAATATGGCTTGTTACAGGAGCCATTTTCCAGAGTCTAGGGACGGACAAAGCGGGATGACCGAGAGCAAAACCAACAGCCTCTATGAGGCCGCGCTGGAATTCCACAAGGTGGGCCAGCCGGGCAAACTGGAGATCGTGCCAACCAAGCCGATGGCAACGACGCGCGATCTCAGCCTGGCCTATTCGCCCGGCGTTGCCGCGCCCTGTCTCGCCATCGCCGAAAATCCCGACACCGCCTATGATTATACCACGCGCGGCAACATGGTGGCGGTGATCTCGAACGGCACCGCCGTGCTTGGCCTCGGCAATCTCGGCGCGCTCGCCGGCAAGCCGGTGATGGAAGGCAAGTCGGTGCTGTTCAAGCGGTTCGCCGATGTCGATTCCATCGACCTGGAAGTGGATACCGAGGAAGTCGACGCCTTCGTCAACAGCGTGCGCTATCTCGGCCCCAGCTTCGGCGGCATCAATCTGGAAGACATCAAGGCGCCGGAATGCTTCGTGATCGAGCAGCGCCTGCGCGAATTGATGGATATCCCGATCTTCCACGATGACCAGCATGGCACCGCGATCATCGCCGCCGCCGGCCTGATCAACGCGCTGCACCTGACCGGGCGCGACATCAAGACCGCCAGGATGGTGGTGAACGGTGCCGGTGCCGCCGGCATCGCCTGCGCCGAACTGGTCAAGGCGATGGGCATGTCACCGGAGAATGTCATCCTGTGCGACACCAAGGGCGTGGTCTATCAGGGCCGCACCGATGGCATGAACCAGTGGAAATCCGCCCATGCGGTGAAGACCGATGCGCGCAGCCTGGCCGATGCGGTGAAGGGCTCGGATGTGTTCTTCGGCCTGTCGGTGAAGGGCGCGCTGACGCCCGACATGCTGCGCAGCATGTCGGCCAATCCGATCATCTTCGCGATGGCCAATCCCGATCCGGAAATCACTCCGGAGGAAGCCGCCGCCGCGCGCGGCGATGCCATCATGGCCACCGGCCGTTCGGATTATCCGAACCAGGTCAACAACGTGCTCGGCTTCCCCTATATCTTCCGGGGTGCGCTGGATGTGCGCGCCCGCACCATCAACGACGAGATGAAGATCGCCGCCGCCGAGGCCATCGCCAAGCTGGCGCGGGAGGATGTACCCGATGAAGTGGCCGCCGCCTATAAGGGCGCACGCCCGAAATACGGCCCGAGCTACATCATCCCGTCGCCATTCGATCCGCGCCTGATCGTGGAGATTCCGCTCGCTGTCGCCAAGGCGGCGGTGAAAAGCGGCGTGGCACGCAAGCCGATCACCGATTGGGGTGCCTATCGCAACCAGTTGCGCGCGCGCATGAACCCGACCGCCGGCAGCCTGCAGATTTTCCTGGATCAGGTGGTGGCCAATCCGAAGCGCGTGGTGTTTGCCGAAGGCGAGGAAGAAACCGTGATCCGCGCCGCGCTGGCCTATCGCGATGCCGGCTATGGCACTCCGGTGCTGATCGGCCGCAGCGAGCGTATCGCCGCCACCATGAAGGAGATCGGCCTGAGCAATCTCGACGGCATCGAGATCAGCAATGCCCGCGTCTCGACCCATAACGAGGCCTATACCGATTTCCTCTACAAGCGGCATCAGCGCCGTGGCGCACTGCATCGCGATGTGCAGCGCCTGGTCAATCTGGACCGCAACGTGTTCGGCGCCTGCATGGTGGCGATGGGCCATGCCGATGCCATGGTGACCGGCGTCACCCGCACCTACAGCGTCTCCTATGACGGCGTGCGCTGGGCCATCGACCCGGCGCGCGGCCAGCGCGTGATCGGCATTTCGATCATCGTGGCGCGCGGCCGCACCGTGTTCATCGCCGATACCTCGGTGACCGAACTGCCGGGCTCGAAGGATTTGAGCCAGATCGCCATCCAGGCCGCCGATGTGGCGCGCAAGATGGGCCATGAGCCGCGCGTGGCGCTGCTGTCGCATTCCAATTTCGGCAATGCGCCGGGCGGCGTGGTCGATGTCGTGCGCCAGGCGGTGATGGAGCTGGATCAGCTGCGTTCCGGCGGCCATGAGGTGAATTTTGAGTATGACGGCGAAATGTCGGCTGCCGTGGCGCTCAATCCCGATCTGCAGAAGATTTATCCATTCTGCCGCCTGTCCGGCCCGGCCAATGTGCTGATCATGCCCGGCCTGCATTCGGCGCTGATTTCTTCACAGCTGTTGCAGGAACTGGGTGGCGGCACGGTGATCGGCCCGCTGCTGGTCGGCCTGGAGAAGCCGGTGCAGATCGCGCAGATGGGCGCCTCGGTCAGCGATATCGTCAATCTGGCCGCCCTGGCGGCGTATAACGCGCGCTGAGGCTGGCCGCTAACCCTGTTGATTATGGGTGTCGGGCAGCCTGCTGCCGGCCTGCATCGCGGTGAGGAAGCTGCGGGTTTCACTGACCGCCTCGGCAATGCCGAGGCGGCGCACTTCCACACTGCTGGGGAAGGCCGAGAGCAGACGGCTGGGCAATTGCGCATCCAGCACCACGAAGACGCCGTAATCATCGGCGCGGCGCAGCAGGCGGCCAAAAGCCTGTTTCAGTTTCAGCCGGGTCAGCAGATCGTCATAGGCCTGGTTGCCAAACGCCGCGCGGCGCGCCTTGTGCAGCAAATCCGGGCGCGGCCAGGGTACCCGATCAAATGCCACCAGGCGCAAAGCGGCGCCGGGTACATCCACGCCATCGCGCATCGCATCGGTGCCGAGCAGGCAGGAATGTTCTTCGGCGCGGAAGATATCCACCAGGGTGGCGTTATCCAGCGGATCGACATGCTGGGCATAGAGCGCGATGCCGCGTTCGGCCAATGGCCGCATGATGCGCTTCTGCACCGCGCGCAGCCGGAAGATGGCGGTGAACAGGCCCAGCCCGCCGCCGCCCGCCGCCAGGAATAATTCGCGATAGGCCGCCGCCACCTGGTTCACATCATCCCGCCGCACATCGGTGACCACGAAGATGCGCGTGCGGCCGGCATAATCGAATGGCGAGGGGAAACTGGCGCGGCGCGCCGGCTCGGGCAGATGGCGCGCACCGGAGCGGATTTCGGCGCTCTGCCAGCTGCGTTCCGGCGCCGCATCGGAAAGCTGCGGATTGAGATCGCGCAAGGTGGCGGAGGTGATCGCCACGCCATGCGCCGGCTTGAGCACGGTTTCGGCAAAGGGCCGCATCGGATCGAGCCAGTGGCGATAGAGGCCGAGATCAAGATCGCGGCCATCCTCGCGGTCGAGCGCGAACCAGTCGACAAAATCCGGCCCGGTTTCAGTTTCCAGGCTTTTCAGCATCGCCGCCCAGGCTTCCAGGGTCAGCTTGCGGCGGCCGACACCGCGCAGCGCACCTTCCAGCCGGCCGCGCGTGGCGCTGTCGAGCTCGGCGGTTTCATCCTCCAGCTTGGCCGCCAGCGCCTTGCTCAGCGCCGCCATCGGCTGGATCATACGCGCCAGCGCGCCGCCAAACGCCGTTGCCGCTTCCAGCAAAGCCGGCGCCGGTTCACGTGTCGGGCATTCCAGCCCATAGGGGCTATCCGGCACCGGGCTGCGCGCCAGCACCTGCAAGCGCAGCTGGGCCAGGAATTTTTCGCCGGCGCCGAGCGGCTCGCCTTCCTGCAAACGCTGCGCCCAGCCTTCGCCGGGCAAGGCGCGGGCGCCTTCCATCAAGGCATCCAGCGCGGCGCGGGCGGCATCATCGGCATTGACCAGATCGCCGATGCGGTTGCCCAGGCCGCGTGCGCGGCTGCGCCGGGCGCCTTCCGGGCCGCGCAGCCAGCGGCGCAGTTCCATGCCCTCCTGGCCGGTGAGATGCGCCGCGAAGGCGCTATCGGCGGCCTCGAACAGATGATGCCCTTCATCGAACACATAGCGCAGCGGCCGTGTGCCATCATCATCCGAGCCGATGGCGGCCTGGATCATCACCAGGGCATGATTGGCGATCACCATATCGGCGCGGCGGGCGCGGCGCAGGCTGCGTTCGATGAAGCATTTGCGATAATGCGGGCAGGCGGCATGGATACATTCGCCGCGCTGATCGGTCAGGCCCAGGGTGCGGCCACGGCCATGCAGATCGGTCAGCCAGGCCGGGAAATCGCCGCCGGCAATATCGCCATCGCGCGTCGCCTGCACCCAGCGCGCCACCAGGCCGAGGGCGATGATATCGGCCGGTCGCGCCGCCGCCGACTGGCTCGCATCATCCAGATTGAGCAGGCAGATATAGTTCTCCCGCCCCTTGCGCAGCACCACCTTGGCGACCTTGTCGGCGCGATTGGGATAGAGCCGGTCGAGTTCGCGGTCGAGCTGGCGTTGCAGATTCTTGGTATAGGTGGAGAGCCAGACCGTGCCACCATTCTTCTCGGCCCAGACCGAGGCCGGCGCGATATAACCCAGTGTCTTGCCGATGCCGGTGCCGGCTTCGCTCAGCACCATTTCCGGCATGCCGAGCGCGGCGCGCGGCGCAAAGGCCTGGGCCGTGGTGGCGGCATAATCGGCCTGGGCCTCACGCAATTCCGCCGCCGGGCCGAGCAGCTGGCGCAGCCTTTCGCGCGCTTCGGCCGGCGACACGCTCTGGGTATCGGGCGGCGGCGGCGGCGCAAAATCCGACCATTCCGGCAATTCGCTCCACACATCCAGGCCAAGCCGGCTCGGCACCGGCTCCGGCGCCAGGGCTTCCATCACATAACCGGCCCAGGGCCAGGCGGCGCGCTGCAGGGTGGCGGCGATGCGCATGGCGCGGCGCTGGCGCAGGGAATCAAGCCGGCCAAGCTCGGCCAGCAGCAGGGCGGCGGCATGGCGCAGGGCTGGTGCCAGCGCCATGGCATCGCCCGGCAGCGGCAGGCCCAGGGTTTCCAGCAGGCCGCGCGCCGTGGGCAGGCAGAAGCGCGCCGGACGCACAAAGGCAAACAGATCGAGCAGATCGAGCGCCGGAAACGGATTGAGGCCAAGCCGCGCGGCGGTGGCGCGGCCATGGATCAGCAACGGCGGCACGGCGCGGGCGCGACGCCCGGCCAGTTCGGCTTCCAGCCATTCCGGCGCCGGGCCATCCTGCCCGGGCGGCGCGCCATCCTGCCACACTGCGCCAGCGCCTTCCGCCACCAATGCCGGCAGCCGAGCCAAAGCGTCAGGCAGGACGGCGCCGGGTCGCTGCGTCACTGCGAGGCCCAGATGATACGATGCATCCAGGCGACGTCATGCACATCCAGGCTGCGGTCGCCGCGCAGCGGATCGAGCGATTGTGCTGTGTCGAAACTACCCAATTCGATCCGTGTCAGGGTCTTGCGCAGCAATTGCCGGCACAGGATTTCGCCATTCACCCGGCGCAGCACCACCCGGTCCAGCCGCCGTGCCGAGGCGCGCGGCGACAGCACCAGGATGGTGCCGTCGCGGTAGAGCGGCATCAGGCTGTCGCCGCTGACTTCGAGCGCATAGGCCAGATCGTCCTGCAGATCGGGAAATGGCAGCCTTTCCCAGAGCGACGGCGTTTCGCCCTGAACCTGAAGCTGCGGCAGGCCGGCCTCGTCAAACAGCCCGCCCTGGCCGGCCTGGGCCAGGGCAAGCATCGGCAGCCGGAAGGCCGAGCCACGCAGGCCGCTGGCTTCCATCAGCACTTCCATGAAATCGCCGACCGTGGCGCCGGTCGCCTCGATCACCTTGGCGATGCTTTCGGTGGAGGGCCAGCGCTGCCGGCCATCGGCAGCCTCGCGCTTGCTGCGGTTGAATGTGGTGGGGTCGAGCCCGGCCTTGCGGGCCAGGCCGGACGCGGTCAGGCCGTGGCGTTCGGCCAAGCCATCGATGGCGGCCCAGATGGCTTTATGGGTTAGCATGGGAACATTGTCTTACTTTTCCTGCCGGCTGGCTAGGCCGATATACGCCAAAAATGGGAATTGACAATAAAAAGCATACCTATAGGATAGGTAGTATCCACAATAATCGTTATATGTTCGAATTTTGACCTTAATCTCCCGACCAACCGGAGAACGCGCGCATGTGGCCACACCCAGCCCCGCAATCCCCGGTTTTACGACCAGGCCAGCAATATTCCAGGAACGATCACTCGACACAAATGACGCTGCATCACCAGGCGGGGGCCAAGCCGGGGGACCAGTTGGGCTGGGCGGTGGTCGGCTTTGCCGATGAGACCCGGCTGTGGTGGCTGCGCCGCCTGAAGCCGGGTTTCCGCCATTGTTTTGCCTATCGCTGGCATCCGCATGGCTGGCTGCTGCTCGATCCGCTGTCGCACCGGCTCGATCTCGACCTGATCGCGCCGCTGGCGGAAGCAGCAGCTGCCCCGGAACAGGCCCCGGAACAGGCCCTGGACCTGGCGGCACGGCTGCGCCTGGCCGGCTATGCCGCCCTGACCTTGCCGATCCGGCAACCGGCTTTGCGCCTGGCGCCACCGCTGCCGCTATCCTGCGTGGAAGTGGTGAAGCGCCTGATAGGTATTCATAGCTGGATAATTTGCACGCCATGGCAACTTTATCGCTTATTAAGAAAATATGCACTTGACGATAGCTGTGTTCTGGATTATTCCTTATTTCAACAAGAACAAAAGGCGTATAAATCCCGCCCCAAGCGTGAGCGATATGCCTGGTTCCGATTTTCCTGCCGGCGGCTGGCCGGTGCCAATATCTGGAGACAGATCATGGGTGGTATGTTCAGCAGCCCGTCGCCCGCAGCCGTGGCGCCCCCGGCACCGCCGGCCGAGACTGCCGCCGAAGCGGCCGCCAATGCGGCACGCGAACGCCGCCGCCGCGCCCAGGGCGAGACCATCGCCACCTCCTATCGCGGCGTTGAGTCGCTGGATTTGCAAGGCCCGGAACTGGGCCTGGCCGACACTGCCGGGTTGTTCGCCCGCAAGACGCTGATCGGGGAGTGAGGCCAATGCCCGCCCGGCCGATCACCACCATGACCAACGGGGCCAGCAGCCATGGCGACGCGGCCGCCCAGCCGCGCCTGGAAGACCAGCATTTGCAAACCCAGCGCCTGGAAACCCGGCACCTGGAAGCCTTGCGCCGGCGCTATGCCGCCGCCAAGGCGGCGCGCGCGGCCTGGGAAAGCCGCTGGCAGGAATGCTACGCCATGACCCTGCCGCTGGCTGGCGCAGGAACAAATAGGGTAAATGCGGCCGAGACGCCGCTTTTTGACGGCACCGCCGCCGATGCGGTGGAGCAACTGGCGGCCAGCCTGCTGGCGCAGTTGACACCGCCCTGGTCGCGCTGGTTTGCCTTCCAGCCCGGCAACGACCTGGACGGCCATCCGGAACAGGGCCAGGCCGCCAGTCTGCTCGATGCCGCCTCACGCCGCGCCCAGGGCCATTTCGACCGCTCGAATTTCATCGTTGAAATCCATCAATGTTATCTCGATCTGATCACCGCCGGCACCGCCTGCCTGCTGGTGGAGGAAGCCACCCTGGGCGAGCCGAGCGCGCTGCGTTTCACCGCCGTGCCGATGCTCGATCTGGTGCTGGAGGAGGGCGGGCAGGGCCGGCTGGATACCGTGTTCCGCCGCCATGAGATGAGCCGGGCGCAATTGCTGGCGCGGTTTCCGCGCGCCGCCGAATTGCCGGCAGTGCAGCGGCGCCCAGGCGAGACCAAGGCTGGCGAGGCCGAGGCGGCCGAGACCGAGGCTGCCGAGACGCGCTTCGCCGTGCTGGAAGTGGTGCTGCCGCAGGATATGCGCCAGGGCGGCGGCTATGCCTATACCGCCCTGCTGGATGACGGCAATGCCGGGCCGCCGGCCCTGCTGGCCGAAGGCCGTTTCGCGCGCTCGCCCTATATCGCGTTCCGCTGGATCAAGGCACCGGGGGAACTTTACGGCCGCTCGCCGGTGATGAAGGCATTGCCGGATATCAAGACCGCCAACAAGGTGGTGGAACTGGTGCTGAAGAATGCCTCCATCGCCGTCACCGGCATCTGGCAGGCCGATGATGATGGCGTGCTCAACCCGGCCAATATCAAGCTGCTGCCCGGCGCCATCATCCCCAAGGCGGTGGGTTCCTCCGGCCTGACGCCGCTGGCGGCGCCCGGGCGCTTCGATATCTCGCAACTGGTGCTGGACGATCTGCGCAGCCGCATCCGCCATGCCCTGCTGGCCGACCGGCTGGATCAGGTCGCCGGGCCGCGCATGAGCGCCACCGAAGTGCTGGAACGCAGTGCCGAGATGGCGCGGCTGCTGGGCGCCACCTTTGGCCGGCTGCAGGGCGAATTGCTCGGCCCTTTGCTCGATCGCGTGGTGGATATCCTGCAACGGCGCGGTGAATTGCCCAGCTTTGCGCTGGATGGCCGCGAGGTGGCTTTGGCCTATCAGGCGCCGCTGGCGCGTTTGCAGGCCCAGGCCGATGTGCAGAGCACGTTGTTATGGCTGGAACAGGTGCGCGCCCTGGGCCCGGCCGCCGCGCCGGTGCTGGATGCCCCGGCAGTGGCGCGCTGGCTCGGCCGCTGCCTGGGCGTGCCGGGCGAATTCCTGCTCGAAGCCGGCGAGGCGCCGGCCGCAGCACCACCCGACCCCACCACCACGCTTGCCGCTCTGGCAGCGGAGGCATGACCATGGCAAACGGTTTGAACAACACCAGTAACGCCCAAGCGGGCAACGATCTGGCCCAGGCTTTTGCCCGCTGCTTTCGCGGCAGCGATGGCGAGCGTGTGCTGGCGCATCTGCGCCGGCTGACCGTGGAACGCCGGCTCAGCCCGGATTGCAGCGAGGCGGAATTGCGCCACCTGGAAGGCCAGCGCCATCTGGTGGCCTATATCGGCCTGCTGGCCGAGCGCGGCCGTTTTGCTCCCGCCAGCCCCCAAGAGAACATTTAGGGTTCAATCAGGAAAGAAGGCCAAAGATGACCGCCAATCTGCTCGACACGCCCGCCCCAGTCCCTGCTTCTGGTCCCGCCTCGGCCGCTACCTCGGCCGCGCCGCCGAACCCGGCTGAGCCGCTTGAGATCCCGGCCAAGTTCCGCGACCCCGAAACCGGTGCGCTGCAGGTCGACAAGCTGCTGAAATCCTATCTGGCGCTGGAAAAGCGCATGGCGCGCATGGTGGTTCTGCCCGATGGCGAGACTGATTCGGTGGGGCGGCAGCAATTCCACCGCGCCCTGGGCGTGCCGGACAGCCCGGACCAGTATCAGATCGCGCTGCGCCATCCGCAGGTGCAGCTCGATCCGGCAGTGAATGCCCGGCTGCATCAGGCCGGCTTCACCCCGGCCCAGGCGCAGCTGGTCTATGACCTGGCCTGCGACCATGTCATGCCGCAACTGGAGCATACCATCGGCGATCTGGTCGCCAGCCGCGAACGTGAGCAACTGGTGGCGCATTTCGGCGGCGCGGCCCGCTTCCGCGAAATTGCCCGCACCCTGAACGCCTGGGGCCGCGCCAACCTGCCGCCCGGGGTGTTCGATGCCCTGTCGGGTACGGCGCAGGGTGTGCTGGCCCTGCAGGCGATGATGCAGCACCAGGAACCCGGCCTCGGCGATTTTGGCCGCCGCGATGGCGCCGCGCCGCTGGACGAGGCGCAACTGGCCAAGCTGATGCGCGATCCGCGCTACTGGAAGCAACGCGACCCCGAAATCCTCGCACAGGTGACGGAAGGTTTCCGGAGGCTTTACCCGGGCTGATCGCGTGCCGTCCGGCGCGGCCCGCCATGGCCGCGCCGGGCTCTGCCTTTCCGGCGACAACCCGCCGCCTGCAACCAGGCGGGCCGCCGCTCCCCACCCACCAGGCCGCTGCGATGCCCGGCATGCCGGATAACGCCGCGCGGTCCCTCGCATCTTCCGCAAGAGGAACCGCAATCCATGACACCGACCATCGAACCGAGTTTTGTGCGCCAGTTCGAGCATGATGTGCATGCCGCCTATCAGCGGCTGGGCTCCAAGCTGCGCCCCACCGTGCGCTCGAAATCCGACATCAAGGGTGCCTCCACCACCTTCCAGAAGGTGGGCAAGGGCAGCGCCAGCACCAAGGCCCGCCACGGCAAGGTGCCGGTGATGAATGTGGACCATGGCAGCGTCGAATGCCTGCTGCAGGATTACTATGCCGGCGAATGGCTCGACGCCCTCGACGAGCTGAAGGTGGGCCACAATGAGCGCCAGGTGATCGTCAATGCCGGCGCCTATGCGCTCGGCCGCAAGACCGACGAGCTGATCATCAAGGCGCTGGATGCCTCGGGCAATTTTGCCGGCGGCACCGGCGATGGCCTGACCAAGGCCAAGATCCTGACCGCCTTCGAATTGCTCGGCACCGCCGACGTGCCGGATGACGGCCAGCGCACTGCGGTGATCGGCTGGCGCCAGTGGAGCCAGCTGCTGGATATCCCGGAATTCGCCGATGCGGATTATGTCGGCGACGAGGACCTGCCGTGGAAGGGCGCCCAGGCCAAACATTGGCTCGGCACATTGTGGATCGCCCATAGCGGCCTCAGCCTGTCGGGCAACCTGCGGCTCTGCCACTGGTATCACAAGACCGCCATCGGCCATGGCTCGGGCAAGGATGTCACCTCCGACATCACCTGGCATGGCGACCGCGCCGCCGTGTTCATCAACAACATGATGAGCCAGGGCGCCGCGCTGATCGATGGCAGCGGCGTGGTGACGCTGCGCTGCCTGGAAAGCTGATCCCCCGGGACCGCCCATAAACCCGCGACGTCGCATAAGGAGACCCCGACCATGGCTTACCAGGCCAAGAATCTCAGTGTCATCGGCTACGCCAATGGCTTCACCCTGTGGCATTACACCACCCCCGATGCCGCCGCCGCAGTGGATACGGCGGGCTATTTCAATGCCGCCGCCGACATGCTGCGGGTGGGCGATTTCATCTTCGCCAACTGCGCCACCGGCGGCAGCCCGGCCCATGGCATCTTCGTGATCGCCAGCAATGCCGGCAGCGTTGTTGATCTCGCCGACCTGACCCCGTTCGGCGGCACCGACACCGACTAGCCGCCGCCACGTCCCTCCCGTCTGCCATCCACCCGGCCATCTGGGGGCCAGGTGGATGGATCGGCCGCGCGCGGCCCGGGGTGTTCCGGCTTCCCCTCCCGCCACCGGAACACCCCGTACCGCCGCCTTTTCCCCATTTTGCCGCTCTGGAGATATCGCATGGCCCTCAATGCCGTTCAGCTTTGCAGCCGCGCCCTGGTCTGCCTCGGCGCCCGCGCCATTCCGGGCTTCGATGATGGCAGCGCCGAAGCCGAGGTGGCGCGCCATGTCTATGGCCCGGCGCGCGATGCGCTGCTCTCCGCCCATCCCTGGCGCTTCGCCACCGGCCAGGCGGCATTGCCGCGCCTGCTGACGCCGCCGCGCGCCGATTTCGCCCATGCCTTCCAGTTGCCGCCGGATTTCCTGCGTGCGCTTTCTGCCGGCAGTGACAGCCGGGGCCGTGGCCTGGGCTACCGCATCGTCGGCGGCAATTTGCAGGCCGACAGCGCGGCGCTGACCCTGACCTATATCTTCCGCCCCGACGAAGCCGCCTTCCCGCCATTTTTTGATCAGGCGCTGGCGGCCCGGCTGGCGGCGGAATTCTGCCTGCCGCTGACCGAGAGCAGCAGCCGCGCCGAATTGCTGTTCAAACGCGCCGACGAGGAATTCCGCCGCGCCAAGGCGATCGACAGCCAGCAGGGCGAGCCCGGCCGGATCGAGGATTTCACCCTGACCCAGGTGCGCCTGTAATGCCCCGCCTGCGTACCAGCAAAAACAACTTCACCGCCGGCGAGATCGCCATCGACCTTTATGGCCGCGCCGACCTGGCCGCCTACAGCAACGGCGCGGCGCGGCTGCGCAATGTGCTGATCCGGCCCACCGGCGGCGTGACGCGGCGCCCCGGCCTGCGCCATCTGGTTTTGCTCGACGACATCGCGCCCGATGCGGTGCGGCTGCTCGGTTTCAGCTTCAATATCGAGCAGAGCTATCTGCTGGTGCTGGGGCATGAAAGCCTGCGCGTGTTCCGCGATGGCGCCGAGACTGCCCGCCTGGCAGCACCCTGGAGCGCGGCGCAGCTGCCGCAGCTCACCTGGGTGCAGAGCGCCGACACATTATTCCTCTGCCACCCGGATTTGCCGCCGCAGCGCCTGACCCGCACGTCGCATGACGACTGGCAGCTTGCCGCCTTTGCCTTCAAGCAGGATGCGGCCAGCGGCGCACGCTTCGCGCCAAGCTTCAAATTCGCCGCCGATAACGTGACCCTGCAAGCCTCGGCGACCAGCGGCACGGTGACGCTGACCGCCTCTGGGCCGGTATTTGATGCGGCGCATCTCGGCAGCCATTTCCGGCTCAAGCGCAAGCAGGTCGAGATCACCGCGGTAGCCTCGCCGACCACCGCCACCGCTTTGGTGCGGGAAACGCTGCTGGATACCGCCGCCACCCCGGATTGGGAGGAAGCTGCCTTTTCCAGCCTGCGCGGCTGGCCGGTGGCGGTGACGCTGTTTCAGGAAAGACTGATCTTTGCCGGCGCACGCAGCCTGCCGAACCGGGTCTGGATGTCGAAGACCAGCGACATCACCAATTTCGACCTCGGCACCGGCCTGGATGACGAGGCGGTGGAATTCTCGCTGCTGGCCGATCAGGTGGATGCGATCCGCGCCGTGGTGGCCGGGCGGCATCTGCAACTCTTCACCGCCGGTGCGGAATGGATGATCCTGGGCGAGCCGATCACGCCGATGCAATTGCGTGCCGAACGCCAGACCCGCATCGGCATGCTGGTGGAGCGCAACATCGCGCCACGCGTGGTGGACGGCGCCACCCTGTTTCTGTCCCGCGATGGCAAGGGATTGCGGCAATTCCTCTATACCGACATGGAGCAGGCCTACAGCGCCGATGACGTGGCGCTGCTGGCGCCGCATCTGTTCAACCAGCCGCGCGACCTGGAATATGACCCACGGCGCCGCCTGATCCTGGTGCCGATGGCCGATGGCAGCCTGAGCGCGCAGACCAATTTCCGCGCCCAGCAGATCCTGGCCTGGACCCGGCTGGAAACCGCCGGCAGTTTCCGCGCCGTGGCACTGGCCGGCGGCGTGGTCTATTGCGCCGTGCAGCGCGGCGAAGCCGTGGCGCTGGAATGCCTGGACGATGCCTGCCGCAGCGATGCCTGTCTGCAGGGTAATGCCGACGCGCCGCGCCAGAACTGGAGCGGCCTGGATCATCTGGCAGGTTGCCAGGTGCGCGTGCTGGCCGATGGCGTGGATCGCGGCCTGCATCTGGTGCAGGACGGCAGCGTCACCCTGGCGGCGCCGGCCAGCCGGGTCGAAATCGGCCTGCCCTTCACCCATTGCATCGCGCCGTTGCCGCCCGAGATCGGCGGCGATGCCGGCGCCCAGGCCGGGCCGTTGCGGCTGATCCGCGCCGTGTTCCGGCTGCAGGAGACCGGCGCGCTGGTGGTGGATTGTGGCCAGGGTTTGCGGCCGCAGAGTTTCAGCCGCTTCGGCGCCACGCCGCTGGATGCCGCGCCGCCGCTTTTCACCGGCGACCGCGAATTGCGCGGCCTGGGCTGGGTACGCGGCCTGGATCGGCCGCTCTGGCGCATCGAGCAGGATACGCCGCTGCCCTTCACCCTGCTTTCCGTCACCACCGATCTGAAAGGAGCCGATTGATGGCTGCCATGCTTCCGATGGCCATGATGGCCGTGACCACTGCCGCCAGTATGGCGCAGCAGCAGAGCCAGACGCGGGCGCAGAATGCCGCCCTGTCTGAAAGCCGTGCCGCTGCCGAGCGCGATTACCAGATGGCCGAGCAGGAGCGCCGCCAGCGCCTGGCCCGCGCCGAGGCAAGCCAGCGCGCCGGCTTTGCCAGTGCCGGGGTCAGCGCCGATGGCTCCGGTGCCGCCGCCCTGCGCAACCTGCTGAACGATAGCGAGCAGGAACGCGACCGTCTGGCGCAGGCCTATCAGAGCGAGATGAGCGGGCTCAACCTGGTCGGCCGCGTCAACCTGCTGCGCCAGCGCCAGCAATGGCTCGGCACCGCCGGCAGCGCCATGAACAGCTTCTCGCAACTGCGCTGACCGGCCGCGCCATGACCGACCTGATCGTCAACCCGACGCCGCCACGTGTGCAATATCTGGCCGATGGCACAGAACGCGCCTATGGCTTTCCCTTCGCCCTGCTGGACGCCGCCGACCTGCTGGTCTGGCTCGACGACCTGCCGAGTCCTCTGGCCTACAGTGTCAGCGGCCTCAACCAATCGGCCGGCGGCAGCATCCTGTTTGCCAGCCCGCCGCCGGCCGGCTGCCGCATCACCCTGGCGCGGCGGATGGCGATCAAGCGCGAGACGGATTTTGTCGAAGGGGGTGAATTCCGCGCCCGCGCCCTGAATGAAGAACTCGACCGCCTGACCCTGCTGGTGCAGCAGGTGGCGGAAGCAACCGGCCGTGCCATCGCGGCACCGGCCCAGGATATGCCCACCGCGCTGACCCTGCCGCCGGCCGCCCTGCGGGCCAACCGGCTGCTGCATTTTGATGCCGCCGGCAATGCCGCCACCACGCTGCCGGACAATGACGGCGTGCTGCTGCAAGCGGCGGCAGCAGCGGCCAGCGCCGAGTTGGCGGCGGCGGAAAAGCTGGCGGCACAGGCCGCGCGGCTGGCCGCCGAAGCGGCGCGCGACAATGCTGTGGCCCATGCCGGGCTGCCGGTGCCTTTTGTCTTCGATACCGATGGCGCAACCATGGTGTTTGAATTGCCGCTGGCACCGGTCAGTGCAACCGCCCTGCTGGTCTTTGTCGGCGGCACCTTCCAGCGCCCGCCGGCCTGGTCGCTCAGCGGCGCCACGCTGAGTTTTGCCACACCGCCGCCGGCCGGGCCGCGCATGGTGCTGGGGCTGATCGCCAGCCAGGTGGTGCCGCGTGACGTGGAAGCGCGTTTCCAGGCCCTGGCCTGGCAGCTCATGCAGCTGGCCCAGGCCTTGCTGAAGACCGAGCCGGCCGGCACCGCCGCCACTTTGCTGGCCGGCCATGCTGCGGCGCTGGACCCGCATCCGCAATATCTGAGCGAAACCGCTGCCGCCGATGGCTATGCCGGCATCGCGCTGATGCAGGCGCGCGATGCCATGCTGGCGGCCGATATCGCCCTGCTGCGCGCCGACATGCTGCGCCGTTTTGACCAACTCTGAGGAGAGCCGCCGATGATCGACCCGACCCTGTATCTCGACGCCCGGCTGTATCACGCCGATGCCAATGGCAAACCCGGTTTCGCCAGCTTCATCCGTGCCACCGGCGCCAGCCATGCCGATGCGCGCGGCCGGCTGCTGACGGCGCCGGCCGGCATGCTGCGGCATGATTCCGACCCACTCACCGGGCAGTATCTCGGCTGGCAGATCGATGAACAGCGCACCAACCGTGCGCTGGGCTCGGCCGATCTCGGCAATGCCGGCTACTGGGCGCCCGATGGCGTGACCGTGACGGCCGGTGCGGCAATGGCGCCGGATGGCAACATGGCGGCGGCACGGCTGACCTATAGCAGCGGCAATAACCGGCTCCACCAGCCCATGTCGATCCCGGCCGGCGCCACGCCCTACACATTGTCGGCCTATGTGAGGGCCGACACGGCCGGCTACACGCAGCTGGTGATCAACACCACGGGTGGCGCCGACCCGACCACCGGCACCAACGTCGCGATCAATTTCGCGGCCGGCACGGCAACGGTGCTGGGTGGCGCGGGTACGGCTGCCATTCGTGCCGTGGGTGGCGGCTGGTATCGGCTCAGTGTGACACATACCAGCAGCGCGTCGCATAACCTGCTCGTCGCCTATGCCTATGGCAGCACGGATGCTGCCGGCGCGGCAACGGCAGGTGCCAGCTATTGGTGGGGGCTGCAATGCGAGGCCGGGCCGGCCGCGAGCAGCTACATCGCCACCACCACCGCACAGGTGACACGCGCCGCCGATCTGCTCACGCTGCCGGTTTCGGCCTTCCCGTTCAATCCGGCCGAGGGCACACTTTTCATCGATTTCAGCTGCCCGCATCTGGCGAGTTATTATGGTGTGCTGGGGCTAACCGATGGCAGCACCAGCAACAATCTGATCAGCCTGTTCGTTGCTGGCAGCGATATCTATGCCCGCATGCGCGTCGGCGGCGTCGACCGCTTCACTTTCCTCCGCCCGCTGGCCGTCGGTCGCAACCGGGTCGCCTTCGGCTTCCGGCCCGACGATTACGCGATGGTCGTCAACGGCGGCAGCGTCGGCACATCCAGCGCCGCCGGCGCCTTGCCGGCCGGGCTGACCCTGATGGATGTGTTCGGCGCTCAGCATGGGCATGTCAACTCCAACACCGGCCATGTCAGGCACATCGCCTATTTCCCGCGCCGGCTGACCAACGCAAACCTGCAAGACCTCACCCGCCTGTAAGGAGGCCATCATGCTCGATCTCTATCTGCGCGCCGATAGCGAGGCTCAGGCCAAAGCCGCTTTGCCTGATTTTCTCGATGCCGATGAAAATTGGCGGCTGGCCACCACGCAATGGGCCTTTGATCCCGTGGGCGGCATCATTGCCGATCCGGCTGTATTCGACGGCTCGGAGTTGGTCAGTCCCGCCAGCTTCGTGCCGGGCTGGCATGCCAATATCCGGCTGCTGGATGACAGCCTGCTGCCGGCGATCCACGGCACCGGGCTGCTGATCGATGCGCCGGCCACGCCGGCCCGGCGCTGGGGCTGAATGCCATGGCCCTGGATCTGATCCCGCCATCCCTGATCGCCATCGCCGGCAACCCGCTCAATGGCCAGGTGCAGACCATGACCGATGCCGGCCCGGCCTATGCCTGGCGTGGCTGGGTCGGCCGCTCCATCGCCACCCTGGACGAGCGGGTCGAGGTGGTGAACAAGAACGTGCCCGGCGATGACAGCCTGCCGCAGGCCACCGAGATGCAGCTGCTGCTGAGCGTGAGCCATACGCCCCGCGCCGCCGGCCATCTGCTGCGTATCAGCGGCTTCCTGGCCCATGTGCAACTGGGTGTGGTGGCCAGCGTCACCGGCATGGTGGCCTTGTTCCGCAATGAAGAGAGCGATGCGGCGGCGGCCAGCCTGATCGCCTTCGAGGGCGCGCATAACCTGCAGGCGCGCATCCTGCTGGAACAGGCCAGCAGCGGCAGCGATCCGGTCACCTACCGGCTTGGCATTGGCTGCGTCGGGCAGAACCGCACGCTGTATGTCAATGGCAACAGCAGCAGCCGGCTGTTTGGCGGCGTGCTCAAAAGCCTGCTGATCGTGGATGAGTTTGCGCCATGACGGCAGCCGAAAACCACGCCACCGCATTGGATACACGCTTTGCCGCCATCGGCTGGCGCAAGGCGGCGGAGTTGCTGGAATTCTATGACCGGATGCCGGCATTGCCGCCGCCGGAGCCATCCGGCCTGCCGGCCGATGACCGCGCCATCACCCAGCGCCAGACCGCCGCCAAGGCATTGCTGGGGCATTATCACCTGCTGCGCAGATTGCTGCCGGCCGGCGCCGTTGCGGCCAGCGGCGAATTGCCGCCGCCCCTGATCGACGCGGCGATGCTGGACAGCATGTTGCAGGCCGCCCGGCAGCATGCGGCACCAGCCGGCACCACATTCCCAACAACCGGCCCGGCCGGTGAGGAAAGCCAAGATGACGGATGACGCAGTGCTGCCCGACACGCTGGCGCAGGGGATCGGCCTGGTGGATTTTGTTCTGCTGTGGAACCAGCGCCAGAACCTGCCCAGCCCGGTGCTGCATCTCAGCATCCTGGACTGGCTGGAACAGAGCTGGCGCCAGGGTGACCGCGAATTGCTGCTGCTGGTGTTCCGCGATGCCGGCAAGAGCACGCTGGTCGGCCTGTTCTGCGCCTGGCTTTTGCTGCGCCATGCCGATCTGCGCATCCTGGTGCTGGCCGCCGAACAGGCCCTGGCGCGCAAGATGGTGCGCAACGTGAAACGCATCATCGAGCGCCATCCGCTGACCGCCGGGCTGAAGCCGCGCAAGCGCGAGCAATGGGCCGCCGATCAATTCACCATCAACCGCAGCCTGGAATTGCGCGATCCTTCCATGCTGGCGCGCGGCCTGGGCGGCAATATCACCGGCAGCCGCGCCGATGTGGTGATCTGCGACGATGTGGAAGTGCCGGCCAATGCCGGCAGCCAGAGCGGCCGTGAGGAATTGCGCCAGCGTCTGCTGGAAATCGACTATGTGCTGGTGCCGACCGGCACCCAGCTCTATATCGGCACACCGCACAGCTATTACAGCATCTATGCCACCCAGCCGCGCCGCGAGACCGGCGAGGAGGCCGCCTTCCTGGCGGATTTCAAGCGGCTGGAACTGCCGGTGCTGGATGCAGCCGGCAACAGCCGCTGGCCGGAGCGGTTTCCGCCCGAGCGCATCGAGCGCATCCGGCGCCGCAGCGGTCCGGCCAAATTCGCCAGCCAGATGCTGTTGCAGCCGACCAGCAGCCAGGAGGGCCGGCTCGATGCCGGCCTGCTGCGCAGCTATGGCGCCGAGCTGGATAGCCGCGAAGCCGGCGGCCGGCTGGTGCTGAACCTGCAAGGCCGCCGGCTGATTTCCGCCAGCGCCTTCTGGGACCCGGCCTATGGCGCCCGGCGCGGCGGGCAGAATGACCGCAGCGGCGGCGATGGCAGTGTGGTGGCGGCTTTGTTCAGCGATGATGATGGCCGCTTCTACCTGCATCGCATCGCCTATCTGAGCCACGATCCGGCGCGGCTGGCCGAGCAGGATGCCGCCGGCCAGCTTTGCGATCAGGTGGCGGCCCTGCTGCGCGACTTGCACCTGCCCGGCATCCGGGTGGAGACCAATGGCCTGGGCAAATTCCTGCCCGGCCTGCTGCGCCACGCCCTGGCCCGCATCGGGTATGGCGCCGCCGTGGTGGAGCATGTCTCGCAGCAGGCCAAGGCGGCGCGGATTCTGGCCGCCTTCGATGCGCCGCTGGCAGCCGGGCGGCTTTATGCCCATGACAGCGTGCTGGCCTCGCCGCTGATCACCGAGATGCGCGAATGGCGCCCCGGCCAGGCCAGCGCCCGCGATGACGGGCTGGATGCGGTGGCCGGCTGCCTGCTGGCCGAACCGGTGCGGCTCGGGCTGGCGGCGCGGCCGCAGCGCCAGGACTGGCGCCCGGGCGGCGGCCAGCACAAGGCGCGTGGCGATTTTGATCCGTTCAAGCCGTAATTACGAGCGAGGCGACCGATGACCACTTCCCTCCCGCTTGCCGTGGATTTCGCCTGGTGGCTGACCGCAGTGGAACTGCCCGCCCTGGCCGGCCTGTTCTGGCAGCAGCAGCGCCAGCGCGACCAGACCGAACGCGCCCTGGACCAGATGACGCGCGACAGCCATGCCGCGATCCAGGCCACCCGCGCCGCGCTGGCCGATTACAAGCTGGAAGTGGCGCAGAGCTATGCCTCGCTCGGCGCGCTGAAGGATGTCGAAACCCGCCTCACCGAACATCTGATCCGCATCGAGGCCAAACTCGACCAAGCCTCGAAACAGGCGGTTTCACGCTATTAACGCCAGGCCGAATCGGCTAAAGAAGCCGGCATGACCACGATCTATCACATGGCTGCGCTGGCCGATTGGCAGGCGGCCCAGGCCAGCGGCTTTTATGCCGGCTCGGGCGACGACCTGCGCGACGGCTTCATCCATTTCTCCACTGCCGTGCAAGTGGTGGAATCCGCCGCCAGACATCGCCAGGGCCGCAGCGACCTGCTGCTGCTCTATGTCGATGCCGCCAGTTTGGGCGAGGCGCTGCGCTGGGAGCCGGCGCGCGGCGGCCAATTGTTTCCGCATCTTTACGGCCGGCTGCGGCCGGATCAGGCCTATCGTACCGCGCCCTTGCCGCTCGGCGCCGATGGCCGCCATGTTTTCCCGGCGCTGGACTGAGCCGGCGATGCCGGCGGCAGCGTTCATCCGTGACCCGCATTGGGACACGGCGCGGCTCTCCTATACCGTGCAGGCCGCCGCCCCGGCGCCGGTGCAGGCAGCCTTCGAAGCCTTGCGCGACGATATCGAGGCTTTGGCCCCGGCCGGCAGCTTCTGGCGCGCCCCGGCCGCAAGGCTGCATGTTTCCATACATATCCTGGCCAATCCACGGCATGATTATGACAAGGATGCCTATTGGGCGGATTGGGGCGCGGCAGCGATCAAGGCATTGGAGCGGATTGAGCCACAGCCTTTCATGTGGCAATTCGACCGCCTGATTGCCGCGCCGCTGGGGGTGATCGCCGCCGCACCGCCCGATCCGCGCCTGGCCGCCCTGCGGCACCGGCTGCTTGCGGCAGTGCCGCCGCCGCCGGGCTGCCTGGAGCCGCCCTATCCGCTGGTGCATTGCACCTTGCTGCGCTATGCCGCACCGGCCGCGCTGCCGGCGGATTTCGCCACCCGCATCGCGGCTTTGCCCTGCCAGGTGATGTGGCGCGCCACACGGCTGGATTTGCTGCGCAATGCGCGCTATCCCTCGCTGCAACCACAGCTATTGCGCAGTTTTCCGCTGGAGCCGGCATGATCCTCTACAAGACCCTGGCCTGGCCCTTGCTGCGCCATCTCGACGCCGAGAAGGCGCATCGCCTGAGCCTCGACCTGCTGAAAACCGTGCCTTTGCCGACGGCGCCCCGGCCCGATCCGGTGCTGCATTGCCGCCTGGCCGGCATTGATCTGCCCAATCCGATCGGGCTGGCCGCCGGCTTCGACAAGAATGCCGAAGTGCCGGATGCCATGCTGCGGCTCGGCTTCGGCTTTGTCGAGATCGGCGGCGTCACGCCGCGCGCCCAGCCCGGCAATCCGAAACCGCGGGTATTCCGCCTGGAAGCCGACCGCGCCGTCATCAACCGCATGGGCTTCAACAATGACGGGCTGGATGCCGCCGTGGCGCGGCTGGCGGCACGGCCAAGCGGCAGCCGGCAGGGTGTGGTCGGCGCCAATCTGGGCGCCAACAAGGACAGCCCCGACCGCCCCGGCGATTATGCCCAAGGCTATGCCGCGCTGGCGCCGCTGGTGGATTTCTGCGTCGTCAATGTGTCGTCGCCGAACACGCCCGGCCTGCGTCATCTGCAGGGCCGCGAGGAATTGTCGGGCCTGCTGGACCGCCTGGCACCGTTGCGCGCGGCGCGGCCGAAGCCGCTTTTTGTGAAAATCGCGCCCGATCTGGCCGAAGCCGATCTTGATGATATCGCCGAACTGGCTTTGGCGCATAAGCTGGCTGGCCTGATCGCCACCAACACCACCATCGCGCGCCCGGCCAGCCTGCACAGCCCGAACAAGGCCGAGGCGGGCGGCCTGTCCGGCGCGCCGTTATTTGAACCTTCCACCCAGATATTGCGCCAGCTCTATGCCCGGCTCGGTGGCAAAGTGGCGCTGGTCGGCGTCGGCGGCATCGGCAGCGGCGCCGATGCCTATGCCAAGATCCGCGCCGGCGCCAATGCCGTGCAGCTTTACTCGGCGCTGGTCTATGAAGGCCCCGGCCTGGCCTGCCGCATCGCCGCCGATCTGGCGGCCCTGCTCAAAAAAGACGGCTTCCGCAGCGTGGCGGAAGCCGTCGGTACTGACACAAAATAACCTGGAAATCAGGCGTTCTTCACCGGATGGCGCAGCAGGCCGACGCCGCTGATTTCCACTTCGGCGACATCGCCATCCTTCATCCAGAGCGGCGGTGTGCGCTTGGCGCCGACGCCGCCCGGGGTGCCGGTGGCGATCACGTCGCCCGGCTTGAGCGGCAGCCAGGTGGTGACATACTTGATGATCTTGCGGATGTTGAAGGTCATCAGGTCGGTGCTGGATTTCTGCACGCTCTGGCCATTGAGGCGGGTTTCCAGCATCAGCGCCTGCGGATCGGGGATTTCATCCGCCGTCACCATCCAGGGGCCGAAACCGCCGGTGGCGGGGAAATTCTTGCCCGGGGTGAACTGGCTGGTATGGTTCTGCCAGTCGCGGATCGAACCATCCATGTAGCAGCTATAGCCGGCGATCAGCGACCAGGCATCGTCTTCCGACACCTTGAAGCCTTCCTTGCCGATGATGATGGCCAATTCGCCCTCATAATCGAAGCGCTCGGATTCCTGCGGCCGCAGCAAAGGCTTGCCATGCGCCACCTGGCTTTCCGGGAAACGCACGAAGCAGGTCGGGTGGCCCGGCGGCTCGCGGCCCATTTCGCGGCGATGTTCGTCGTAATTCACGCCGATGCACAGGATCTTGCCCGGATTGGGTACCACCGGCAACAGGTCGAGGCTTTCCACCGCGCCGAGCTTCGGCGCCGCCGCCGCAGCCTCGCCCAGCTTGGCCAGGGCGCCGCCCTTCAGCACCGCCACCAGATCGGGGTAGCTGGCGCCCAGCACGGCGCCCACATCGGCCACCTTGCCATCCGCGCCGACCACGCCATACGAGGCCTTGCCATTCGCCGTGAAACTAACCACCTTCATCGCGTCGCTCCCGAGGTAACGGTCTGGTTCTGCCCCAAACCAATACGCCCGGCCCCGGGGCCGCGCAAGCCCCGCCCCCCTATCCAATCAAGTGCTTAAGACAATATGCCGATACTCTTTCCGCCGCCGCAGCGCCGCCCGGGCGATCCGGCCGGCCAGCCCCGCCGTTTTGCCGCCGACCTGCTGGGCCGGCTGTGGCCCGCCGACCGGCCCGATCTGCGGGTCCGTGTCGGGCTGGCCCTGGTATTCCTGTTCTGCGCCAAGCTGGTCAATGTCTCGGTGCCGTATCTGTTCAAGCGCTCGGTGGATGAACTGGACCTGGCCAAGAATGACGGCCAGATCGCCCTGCTGACCGTGCTCGGCCTGGTGCTGGCCTATGGCGCGGCGCGGGTCGGCGCCCAGGCTTTCGGCGAAGCGCGCGATGCCATCTTCGCCAAAGTGGCGCAATCGGCGATCCGCCGCCTGGCGCTGGATGTGTTCAACCATATCCATGCGCTCAGCCTGCGCTTTCATCTGGAACGCCAGACCGGCGGCCTCAGCCGGGTGATCGAACGCGGCACCAAGGGCATCCAGTTCGTGCTGCAGTTCATGACCTTCAACATCGTGCCCACCATCGTGGAGATCGCCCTGGTCGGCGGCATCCTGTGGGTGCTGTATGGCTGGCAATTCACCGCCATCACGGTGGGCGCCATCGCCGCCTATATCGCCTTCACCCTGCTATTCACCGAATGGCGCACCAAATACCGCCGCCAGATGAATGACGAGGACCAGCGCGCCAACACCCATGCAGTCGACAGCCTGCTGAATTACGAGACGGTGAAATACTTCACCAACGAGGCGCATGAGGCGCGGCGCTTTGACGAAGCACTGAGCCGCTATGAGCGCGCGGCGGTGAAAAGCCAGGTGACGCTGTCGGCGCTGAATATCGGTCAGGGTTTCATCATCGCCATCGGCCTGATCGGCGTGATGGCGCTGGCCGCCGATGGCGTGCGCGATGGCAGCATGACCCTGGGCGATTTCGTCATGGTCAATGCTTATCTGATCCAGCTCTACATGCCGCTGAATTTCCTCGGCTTCGCCTATCGCGAGATCAAGCAGGGCCTGGTCGACATGGAGGCCATGTTCACCTTGCTGGATGTGCCGGCGGAAGTGATCGACAAGCCCGATGCCCCGGCTTTGCGGCCCAATCCGGGGGCCGGCCCGGGGGCCGGCCTGGGGGCCGGCCTGGGCGCTGGTGCGGTGACCTTCGAACAGGTCGATTTCGCCTATGATGCACGCCGGCCGATCCTGCGCGGCGTCAGCTTCCAGATCGCGCCGGGGCGCAAACTGGCGGTGGTGGGCGCTTCCGGCGCCGGCAAAAGCACCTTGTCGCGGCTGTTATTCCGCTTCTATGACGTGACCGGCGGCCGCATCCTGATCGACGGCCAGGATATCCGCGACGTGACCCAGCTCAGTGTGCGCCAGGCGATCGGCATCGTGCCGCAGGATACCGTGCTGTTCAACGACACCATCGCCTATAACATCGCCTATGGCCGGCCATCCGCCAGCCTGGAGGAGGTGCGCGAGGCGGCCCGGCTGGCCCAGCTCGAACCGCTGATCGAACGCCTGCCGGATGGCTACGAAACCATGGTGGGCGAGCGCGGCCTGAAACTCTCCGGCGGCGAAAAGCAGCGCGTCGCCATCGCCCGCGCGCTGCTGAAACGGCCGCGCGTGATGGTGTTCGACGAAGCCACTTCGGCGCTCGACACCCATACCGAGCGCGAAATCCAGCAGGCGCTGGGCAATGCCGCCGAAGGTCTCACCACCCTGGTGATCGCGCACCGGCTCTCCACCGTGGTGGATGCCGACGAGATCATCGTGCTGGAACATGGCCAGGTCGCCGAACGCGGCCGGCATGACGCCCTGCTGGCCCAGGATGGCCTCTACGCCCGGCTCTGGCGCCGCCAGCAGGAAGCCGCCGAAGCGGAAAAACGCCTGAAAGCCGTGGCGGGGAGCAACATCGCCCGATAGGTGTTTCCACTGGCGCATAATCCTTTAAAGGTAGAGATTGACCATCCGAAACAATCTCTTTATTGGTGTTATTCCACATATATAAAACCAATAAAGAGGCAACATGCCCATCACCGGCACCAATGGCAACGACACGCTGTATGGCACCAGCGCTTCGGAGGAAATCAACGGTCTTGATGGCAATGACCTGATCATCCTCGACCAGAGTGTTTCGGGCATCGACACCATCAATGGCGGCGCCGGTATCGACACCATCGATTTCTCGGCGCAGTCGGTCGAGATCATCGTCAATCTGGTCGAAAGCCCCTACGGCATGACCAATTATGGCGACCATATCTACAACGTGGAGAATGTGATCGGCACCGCCTATGACGATAAGGTGCTGGGCAGCGCGGCGGCCAACCTGATTGATGGCGGCGACGGCGCCGACGACCTGGATGGCCATAGCGGTGACGACACCCTGCTGGGCGGCGATGGCGACGATCTGCTGACCGGGAATGAAGGCAACGACATCCTTTCCGGCGGCGCCGGCAGCGATACAGCCTATTATCTTGGCAACAGCGCCGATTTCGACATCAGCATTGTTGCCGGCACCATCACCGTCACCGATCTGGTCGGTGCCGAAGGCATCGATACGCTGACCGGCATCGAATACCTGAAATTTGCCGACAAGACGATTGCCGTCTCGTCGCTGCTGGTGCCGCCCGATGCGGTCAATGATGGCCCGATCTCTGTCTATACCGGCGGCCCGAACACCATTGCGGCCGCCACCCTGCTGGCCAATGACAGCGATGCCAACGGCGACACGCTGAGCATCACCGCCGTGGGCAGCGCCAGCAACGGCAGCGTGGCGCTGGATGGCAATGGCGACGTGGTATTCACCGCCAAGGCCGGCTATACCGGCAGCGCCTCCTTCACCTACACGATCAGCGACGGCAATGGCGGCTTCGACACCGCAACGGTGACGCTGACGGTTGGTCGCAACCCGATTGACGGTACGGGCAGTGGTGAAACCATCACCGGCACGGCCTTTGATGATCATATCCGCGGTTTTGCCGGCAACGACACGATCAATGCGCTGGATGGCGATGATCTCATTGAAGGAGGTGCGGGCGCCGACACGATCAATGGCGGCGCCGGTATCGACTATGTTTCTTATGCCAATTCCAGTGCCGGCGTAAAAGTGAACCTGGCCACCAACAGCAACACCCTGGGCGATGCCGCCGGCGATATCCTTTATAATGTGGAAGGGCTGATCGGCTCGGCTTACAATGACACGCTGACCGGCGATGCAAACGACAATTTCTTTGTATACAGCGGCGGCATCGATACTCTGGAAGGTGGCGCGGGGTTTGACCGAGGAGATTTTAGCACCGTTGTACTGCCCAACACGTTCACCATGATGCGCTTCTACGACAATGGTTATTTTTATTTTGAAAATGAACTCACCAATACCACAAACAATCAGGGCAAGGCTGGCGGGATTGAATGGTTGCGCGGCAGCGACTGGCGGGATTATTTCCATGGCCCGGGTAGTGTCGGCACCATCCGTACCTATGAAGGTGGCGGCGGCGCAGATATCTTCGACGGCAACTACGCCACCGTAACGCTGCTCTATACCAGCTCGGATGCCGGTGTCTCGGTCAATCTGGCAACCGGCGCCGCCTCCGGCGGCCATGCCCAGGGTGACCAGTTCCTCGGCAACATCCTCGACCCGCGCACCGGCAAGGCCGCTATGCTGGAAGGTGCGACTCATCTCGGTGGCTCGGCCCATGCCGATACACTTATCGGCAATGCCGAAGACAACAAGCTATGGGGTCTGGCTGGCAACGACATTATCGATGGCGCCGACGGCAACGACGTCATCTATGCCGGGGCAGGGGCTGATACCATCAGTGGCGGCGCCGGGCATGACATCTTGGACTATAGCACCAGCACCGTGGCGATGCAGATCAACCTCGGCAGCAATGTTCATACCGGCGGCGATGCCGATGGCGATAGTATCAGCGGCATCGAAGAAGTGGTGGCAGGTTCAGGCAACGACATCCTGGTCGGGGACGACAAGAATAACGTACTGGAAGGCGGTGCGGGTGCCGACACCATCGATGGCGGCGCCGGCATTGACTTGGTCTCATATCTCGGATCGTCGGCGGCGGTGAATATCAACCTTGCCACTGGCAGCTACAGCGGCGGCCATGCGGTGGGGGATAGTTATGCCAATATCGAAGGCGTGATAGGATCGGCGTATAATGACACGCTGACCGGGGATGGCGGCGATAATATACTGGAAGGGGCCGGCGGCGCCGACACCATCAATGGCGGCGGCGGCATCGACTATGCTTCTTACAGCAAGTCGGCGGTGGGCGTGACTGTGAATCTGAGCACGGGCAGCCATAGCGGCGGTGATGCCGCAGGTGATGTATTGACCGGTATCGAGGGGCTGATCGGCTCAGCCTTTAACGACACGCTAACCGGCGATGGTGGCAATAATTTCTTTAAATACAGTGGCGGAAAAGACACATTCAACGGTGCCGGTGGTTTCGACACCATCGATTTCAGCAATGTTGTGCTATCTGCCGACCACACCATGATGCGCATCTATGACAATGGCTATTTTTATTTCGAGAATGAAATCACCAACACCACCAGCAACCAGGGCAGCATTGCCAATATGGAATCGATCCGCGGCAGTGAATGGCGTGATTATATATACGGCCCGATCAGTGTCGGCATCGCGCGCACTTACGAGGGGGGTGGAGGTGCCGATATTTTTGATACTAACTACGGCATCGTAACCCTTGCCTATACCAGCTCCGATGCTGGAGTCTCGGTCAACCTGGCGACCGGCGCCGCCTCCGGCGGCCATGCCCAGGGCGACCAGTTCCTCGGCAACATCCTCGACCCGCGCACCGGCAAGGCCGCCACGCTGGAAGGCGCTGCCCATTTGAGCGGCTCAAAATTCGCCGACCTGCTCTGGGGCGACAGTAAAGCCAACAATCTGTTCGGCCATGACGGCGACGATACGATTGAGGGCGGCGCCGGCAGCGATACCATCAATGGCGGCGCCGGCATTGATCTTGTGTCCTATTCGGGGTCATCTGCCGGCGTAACCGTGAATCTGGCCACCAACACCCATAGTGGCGGCGATGCGGCTGGCGATACGATCTCCAATATCGAAGGCGTCATTGGCTCGGCCCACGCGGACACCATCACCGGCAATGCCGGTGACAATTTACTCGTCGGCGGCACCGGCAACGACATACTGACCGGCGGCAATGGCAATGACGTCTATTTCTTCAACCGCGCCGATGGGCTGGATCAGGTGCTGCAGGCCGGCATCACCGATGCCGCCACCACAACCGACGAAATCCGTTTCGGCAGTGGCGTCGACCATGATCAACTCTGGTTCCGCCAATCCGGCAACGATCTGCTGATCAATGTGATTGGTGAATCGGCCAGCCAGGTGACGGTGAAGAACTGGTATAGCGACACCAGCCGCCAGGTGGACAAGATTTCCGTGACCAGTAGTGGCGAAAGCCTGCTGGCGGCAGATGTGCAGAGCCTGGTCAGTGCCATGGCGGCTTGGTCGCTGCCACCGGTCGGGCAGACCGAATTGACCACGGCCCAGCATACCGCGCTCGACACATTGCTGGCGGCAAGCTGGAACTGAGGGAGGGTACGGGAAACACTGCCAGCCTGAGGCAGAATGCCGCCGCCGCGGCCGGGTGGCGGCATTAAGGCTTTCGGTGCCGGGCTATTGCCGATACAATGCCGCACTGCATTATATACAGTGAGGTTTGATCAGTATGGACACGATCCGTTCGGTTATGGTGCCGATCCACCGCGAGGGCTGGAAGTTCGTCGCGCTGTTCGCCCTGGCGACACTGATCCTGTATCTGATCGCCGAGCCGCTCGGCTGGGTCGGCGTGGTGCTGACCGCCTGGTGTGCCTACTTCTTCCGCGACCCGCCGCGCGTGACGCCATTGCGCCAACCCGGGCCGAATGGCGAGGCGCCGGCCACCCTGCTGATCGCGCCCGCCGATGGTGTGGTGCAGATGATCGAGCGCGCCGTGCCGCCCGAGGAACTGGGCATGGGCAACGATGCCCGGCTGCGGGTTTCCATCTTCATGAATGTGTTCAACGTGCATGTGAACCGCTCGCCGGTCGATGCCACGGTGACCGGCCTGGCCTATCGCCCGGGCAAGTTCCTCAACGCCGCGCTCGACAAGGCCTCGACCGACAATGAGCGCCAGTCGATGAAGCTGAAACTGGCCAATGGCAAGGAAGTGGCGGTGGTGCAGATTGCCGGCCTAGTGGCGCGCCGCATCCTGTGCGAAGCGCGCGAAGGCCAGGAATTGAAGGCCGGCGAACGTTTCGGCCTGATCCGCTTCGGCAGCCGCGTCGATGTTTATCTCGACGAGGGCATGGTACCGCTGGTGGTGGCCGGCCAGAATACCATTGGCGGCGAAACCGTGATCGCCGAGGATGACAGCAGCGAAGCGCCGCGCAGCGGCGTGGTGCGCTGAGCGGCCCATTCGCTGACCCCGAGGCTAGGAGCCACGCCATGCTGATCAAGCCGCCGCAGCGCCTGCGCAAGCTGCCGCTCAACATGCTGGCGCCGAATATCCTGACCATCTGCGCGCTCTGTTCCGGCCTCACGGCGATCCGTTTCGCCATTGCCGGGCAGTGGAAATTCGCCGTGGCGGCGATTGCCGTGGCGGCATTGTTCGACATGCTGGATGGCCGCGTGGCGCGATTACTCAAGGGCGCCAGCCGCTTCGGCGCCGAGCTTGATTCGCTGTCGGATTTCCTCTGCTTCGGCGTGGCGCCGGTGATGGTGCTGTATTTCTGGACCCTGCACGAACTTGGCAACGGCAATCCGGGCTGGCTGGTGGTGCTGGCCTTCGCCACCTGCACCGCCTTGCGCCTGGCGCGCTTCAACACCGCACTGGAAGATACCAGCAAGCCGGTCTGGACCGGCAGCTTCTTCACCGGCATTCCCTCGCCGGCCGGCGCCGGCCTGGCCCTGCTGTTCATGATCCTGAGCCTGGCGGTGGATAGCGAATTCTTCCGCTCGCCGCTGCTCAATGCGGCCTGGGCCTTGGGCATCGGTTTCCTGATGATCAGCAAGGTGCCGACCTATTCCTTCAAGCGCGTGCGGGTGAAGCGCGAGGCGGTGTTGCCGGTTCTGCTCGGCGTCGGGCTGCTCGCCGCCCTGCTGATGAACGAACCCTGGTATACGCTGGCCTTGCTGGAAATCGCCTATCTGGGCTCGATCCCGTTCAGCATCCGCGCCCATGCCCGGCTGAAACGTGGCGATGCCGCTGCCGAAGCAGCGACCGAGCCCGCCGCCGATGCAGCGGTGCCAAACGCCCAGACCACTGGTACCGAGACCAGCAATGCCGAAGCCACCAATGCCGAAGCCACTGGCAGCGAAGCCGGGGAGCCGCAGCACCGGCTGCATTGAAGGACCGCCCGGCGACGCCCCCGCGCCGGGCATGCCGGATACACCGCATGCCCGGTGATATGGAGCGTGATGACGGCTATTCCTGCCGGATATTGCGTTTCGGCAACCAACCGACAAAATCGGCTGCCTTCACTTCTGCCCAGCCGTTCATTTCCCTGCCGGTGGGATTGATCTCCGTGCCGGAACTCAGGCTGCCGAGCCGGCCGGAATCGGTGGAGGGGCCGCTGCGTAGCGCCATATTGCCATTCACCACCCAGCGCTGCTCCCGCTGCTGCTGCGCCGAAACCGAGGCCAGCGGCGGCATCGCCCGCACGGATTGAACCACATTATTGTAGGCATCCAGCAAGGCAGCGGTGACAACCTTGCCTTCCGGTGTATTGCCATAGGCCCCCAGCATCCCGCCGGCGGATGCCCCGAACAAACCAGCGCCAAACCCGATATCGGTGGCCGTCGCCGTACCCTGGCCCGAAGAAATCTGCAGACCGGACCGCACATCGGTAACCGTCAACATGGTTTGCGCCGATGTGAATTTCATCGATCCGGCAACAGCAGAGGCCAAAAGCCCGCCAAAGCCCGGGATCAGACCGCCAAGAGCCGCCATGCCACCACCGGTATTGCCTTGAAACATCACTGTCGGGGTCAGCGCCAGATCGGCTGCCACCAACTGGCCGCCCCCCATGCCTGAGCCGGCCCGCGTCTCGCCGGCTTGCGAGAGCGCACGCTCCTGCTGGATCACCTGCATGGCCTGGCCGCGATCGGCGATGATGAAGCAGTTTGACTGCTGGGCGATCAGGCGCAGCACGGGGATGGGCGTACCCAGCCCCATCGTCTGTAGCGATTGCGCCATGCCGACATCCTGGCTTTCGACCAGGGTCATCACCCCGAGCGGCCGTTCGCAACGTTCGAGCTGTGCGGTTGCGTTATTGGTGGCACCGCCAGGGCCGGCGGAACCAGTCACCGGACCCTGGTTGGTTCCCATGGTGGTTTGCGACACACAGCCGCAAAGCAACAGCACGGAAGCGGATACAAGAAGTTTTTGGGCAGGATTTTTGGTCACGACAGCTCCCTCCTAGTGAATTTTTCGCCATGTGCCGTCCGGTTGGCGGCATTCAGATCCAAATTTCGTGATCTTGTAGCCGAACAATTCCTCGGTTACGGGAACCGTCCGGCATTCAAGGGGAGGGATATCCTCCTGCCTTTTCCAGGCCGGCCCTCTGAGGCCACCGGTAGTCGGTTGTGCCGCTACGGGCGCGGCGGCAGCGTTGCCCAAGGCCGTGCTTCCCAGGGCCGCGCTTCCCAGGGCAGTCGCTCCTTGGGCAGTCGCTCCCTGGGTGCTGGGCTGTATGGCTGCCGGCGCCGGCACGGCACCTTGTATGATGAAGGCGGCACGATCCTGCGAAACGGTTGCGTTCTGCTGCATCGCATCCAGGCGCCGCGCGGCGAATGCCGCATATGGACTGCCTGGATAAGCCGCGACGAAGGCTTTGAAGTCATCCTGGTTGGCGCTTTCCTTGATGCTTGACCAGACCTTCTCGTCTTCCGTCAGCCGCAGATTGGCCCAGGCTGCATCTCTGGCTTCATCCCCGGCGGTGGGCCGCTTGCCCGGAATGAAATAGAAGTCGCCGGTCAGCGAGGAGGATTCCCAGGGAATCTGCTCGCCATTGGATTTTCTTGAAACCGCAATGCGGACCCGCTTGAACACCTCCTCGACCGAAAGGCCGGGTTCCTTCATGACGCGGATCAGCTCTGCGGTATAAAGCCCGTTTTCACCATCACCATCATTGGCGACCTGGCCAGGGGCGGTCGCATAGGCAATCAATGTGCCTTCCGGCGCATTGACCTGCGCCAGGCCGGCGCCAATGGAGCGGAATTTGCGCTCGAACGGATTGTTGCGGCAGGCGTCGAGGATGAGAATGCTCACCTTGACCTTTGAATGCGACAATTGGTCCAGGATCAAATCCAGGCTGATCGTTTCCAGGCGCGTGCGTTGCTCGGCGGAGAGGGTGGCATCGACCGGGATGAGGTAATTCTGCCCCTGCATCTGCAAGGCATGGCCGGCATAGTAGAATATGCCGGTCGCGCCGGCGCGAAGCCTGTCGCCAAACTCCCCGATCGCCTGTTCCATAGCCGCCTTGTCGAGGTCTTTGCGATGGATCACATCGACGCCCTGCGCCTTCAGCACGGCGGCGACATCGCGGGCGTCATTCACGGAGTTGGTCAGCCCGGCCACCTTGTGGTAATTGGCATTGCCGATCACCAATGCGACCCGTTCACTGCCCCCCCGTTCACTGGCACCCCGTTCACTGGCGGCCGTCGCAACAGCGGCCAGCAAAAGCGCCGGCAGGGCCAATGCGACCAGGCAGAGCCGGCCACAGCGCCGCGCAAGGGAGAGAGGCGCGATCATCGCTGCGGTGTATCCACCCGGCGGAATTGAACCCTGCGATTCTCCGCCGCCAGCGGATTTTCCACGTTGAGCGGCACGCTTTTGCCACGGCCGACATGCGGCAATCTTGCGGGGTCGATGCCATATTCGCCGATCAGATACTGGCGCACGCTGCTGGCGCGGCGTTCCGAAAGATCCTTGTTGTATTCGGTCGATCCGGTGGCGTCGGTATGCCCTTCGATGAGCAGGGCAAGCGCCTTGTCTTCCTGCATGAGGCGGCCGACCTGATCGAGATACGGCCTCGCTTCGAGCAGCAGCTGGGCGGAATCATAGCCAAAAGCAACCGGCAATCCGATGGCGGGCGGGGCGGCTTTCGGCGTCGTGCTCGCCGCCGGCTGATCGCCGATGATGATGCCTCTATGCTTGGTTTTCGGCGCCGCCAATGTGTTGCGCAATTCGGCAACCGAGGGGACGTGCTGGAACATCCGCACATCCTCGGCCCGGGCCTCGGCGGCACCGAGCAGCGCGAACAGGCAGATGATATTGCCAAGGCAGCAGATGCTGGCTTTTCTGGTCATGGCACCCTACTCGCTGACGCTGTGGTTATAATCGGCATAGAGCCGGCAGAATCCGACCGACAAATTGTAGCCGGGCGGGCATGGTTTCTTCGGCGGCTTGGCAAACATCGACACCACGCATTTGCGCAGGTGGAATTCAAGGCAGCATTTGTTGTCGCGATAGCCCTGGCAAATGCCGTTGCCGCCCACCACGATATCGCCGCCTTTGTTGATCACGCTGCCGGATATATCCACGTTGGTGCCGGCCGCCCTGCCGACACTGGAAGTGTTCGCGCCGATATAGGTGCCGGCGTCATTTCGGGTGGCGTCGGTGATCACATTGCCAACATTGACCGAGGTTCTGGTATTGCCGGTGGACACGCCTATCTCGGTCCGCGCCGTATTGCCTGCAGCGGCCGTGTTGGTGACGGTGCCGCTGACATGCGCGTTGATTTCGGCATTGCCGCCGGTAGCCGTGCCGACACGCGTGACCGCGGTTGAGCCCCCGGTGGCGCTGTTGACGATGTTTCCAGCGGTCGCGTTGATTTTCACGCCACCCGATTCCTGGGCGCTGCCGACGCTTGCAGCCAGCCAGAGCAACATCGAGCCCAGAAGCAGGCCGGTTGATGGTTTCATGTCGTTCCCCCGCACCGAGTTTACCGCCGGGACCGACAGGCCTGGTCCACGGCACCTATGGTGCCGATCGTGACGCAGGCTTTGCCGGATCGGGTTTTCTGCACACTGACCACATTGCCGTCATGTCCGTTCGGGCCTTCGATGATCACAATGTCGGGATCGCTGTCGCCATGGGCCGACACCCTGCCTTCCTGGCGGGAATGATTGGCGCGCCCCCTGGCTTCCGCTGCCGCGCTGCCTTCCTGGACCCGAATCTCGACACCGCCGCCGCGCACCGGCCCAGGCGCAATACGCCGAATTTCTATGGTTTCATCACGATCGGTATTCAGCCTCGGAGCGTCCCGATCAAGGGTGCCGGCCGCGCGTTCCCGCGCCCCCCTTGCCGACTGGCCATCATCCCGCTCTATGATCACCACGGGGGCATGCTCGCCCTGCGTCCCCACCATCACCTTGCCTTCTCGCAGGATGATGATGTCCTCCTCCCGATTGCGTTCGGCGGGCGTTGTCACCACGGGTGGCCGGGCGATGGCTTCCTGCGCGATGGCGGTGCGCCCGCCATCATTCAGCAGCAGGGCCAGCATCATGATGATTGCCATCTTGCCCATCCCGCTATTGCACCGAGATGGTAAGGGTCTGAACGCTGGTGCGGACCCGGTCGAAACCTTGATGCTGATAGATCACGGCACCAAGATCGACCTCCTTGAGCGGCTCAAGGTCTGCCTGTCGCAGAACCGCCGGCCTGCCCTCGTTTGCATAGGATACCTTGGTCGCAATGCAGGCGATTTTCTCCTTGCTCCCGGCTTGATCCAGGGCGATCGCGAAGCGGCCTTCCGTCGGGATGCGTAGCGGCTGGCCAGGCACCATCCTGGGATTCGGCTCGAACCTGTTGGGGAAAATCCGGGCGACCGATCTATTGGCCGATTCGTAATAGCAATAGACATCGGCCGGCTGCTGCACCGATACGGAGATCGCCACGCGGTCGCCCACCTTATACGCGCCCTGCGGGGGATGCAGGGGCGCGATGGCCAGGCCGAGCGGGTCGAAGCCGGCGCTTTCATTCGCGAGTGCGACCGCTACCGGCGCCGGCGGCGGAACCGCAGCCGCAGCCGTCTGCAGCGGTTTTTCACCGCCGGCCGCCAGATCGTCGGCGATGAAACGATAATACAGGTCGAAATCAATCCGCCCATTGGCGATCAGATCCTTCTCCGCCTTGTAGCGGTTGATCGCATCCCGCAATTCGCGGCTTTCGACGCCATTCGTCTGCCCGGCATAATAGCCAATGGCGCCAAGCGCGGTTTGCGCCATGCGTATGCGGGCGGCGTCGTCCAGGGAATCGTACCAGTCGCGCGCCTGGGTGAGCATTTCCGGATTGGTCGATTCTATCTCCAGGCAGCGCCAGTATGGCACCCGGGTGAACTTGCCGAGCAATTCGATAAGGCCGAGCTCGATCATGGTGCGGACTGCCGCATGCGTGCCTTGCGCCCGGTCTGCCGCGACTTCGAGGAAAATGCTCGCCTTCTGGATCAATCCCTCGGTTTCGCCACCCTTGCCGCTTTTCACGATGACGATGGTGTTGGTGGAGGAAATCCCGGGCATGATTTGCAGGGTTTCGGTTCTGCCCATGTTGAGATCCATCGACATGAGCGAAACCAGCTGATCGCGCGAATATCCCAAGGAAAAGACCGGCAGCGCAAAGCCGACGGAATGGCTGTCGTTCATGACGGAACGATCCACCTGGGTGATGGCGCCGCGTATGTAGAAATTCGGCACGGACAGGCTGGCCTGCGTGTATTTCTGATTGAACCAGAACACCGCGCTGCCGCCCTGCTCCACATCGACAAAGCGGAAGGCGTTGCTTTTCACCGTCATCTTGGAGATGGCACTGATCATCATCTCCTTGGTGCCGGCGGTGACGGAGCCGGTCTGGTCCGGCAGGCCGTCGCTTGTGATGACAATGTCGCGCTTGCCATAGGCAACGAAAAGGTTGTCCATGCAGCGTAGTGCATCGGTGAAGCTGGTGATGTTCTTGACCACCGGGGTCGAGGCTTGCGCAACCACGGGGGCCTTGCCCGGATCGGGTACCGTTTTGCAGGCGGACAGCATCAGGCTTGCCGCCGCAAGCAGAATGATCGGCAATCCGGTCCGATATGGCGGAAACAATGCGGTCATCGGCAGAGATTGACCACGTTGCCGCGGATGACGGTGGCATTGTCCTTCGGCTTTCCGCCCGGCCCCTGATTCATCGGACCGCCGATATTCATGTCGGAACAATCCGTATTGATCACGTCGCGGCTCAGATCCTGGCCGGTGCCGGCGGTGGTGGAACGGGTCTTTGACATCAGCCGGCCGGTGACGGCCTTGGCACCTGGCGGCGCATCGGAGCGCGTGTTGAGTTCCTGCGCAGGGCTTGCCGCAGGCAAAGCCACGATCATCAATGCTGCAAGCGTGACGCCGAAGGATTTCCACATGATGCGCCTCACTTCTGGCAAGCGTTCTTGCCGACCGTGCCGACTTCAAGGCAGGCCTTCGAATTGCGGTCGGCTTTGTTGGTGAGGTTCTGCGCATGGGCGTTGATGGCGATATCGCCGCCCACATGCGTGCCGGCGCCGATGCGGCCAACCCCCATATCTGCAACTGAACCGTTCGACGCCTGGTTCGTCAGATTCTGCCCCGTCGCATTGATGCTGACCGAGCCATTTACGCGCACGCCATTGCTTTCCTGAGCAGATGCCGTGTTGAAATGACCCTGCAGCAAAACGGCGAATACCAGTAGCGCGAGGAAATGCACCTGCATTTCGCCCTCCTGTGGCGATTTGATTGCTGCGATACAGTGCCCTGCTTTACTTGCAGCTGGCATCGCTGCTGATGCCGCCAATATTCTGGCAGGCGCGGGCGCGCTGACCGATGGCGGCATTGACGGCGTTCTTGACCTCCGTGGTCTGCGTCAGATCGCCCTTGATATCGACATTGCCCTGCACGCCGCCGATCTGCTGCTTTGCCAGGGTGTCCTGACCAATGGCGGCATTGATCGCGTTTTCCGCTTTGGTGGTCATGGCGACGTCGCCGCCGATCTTCACCCCACCGCTCTCCTGTGCCGAGGCCGTCGTGACCATCATCAGAACAGCACAGGCCATGACGCCCTGGATCATCTTGTTCATGGTAATCCCCCTTATGTTTTCGCTTATTGCATGTCGGTTTGTAACCGAAGGTTTTATAACTTTATTCTATTCTCTTAATAAGAGGAATATACTAAATCATAGCGTGTGGTAAAAAGTTATTTTCTCTTATTTTTCAATATAATAAATGGATTTTAGTAGGTAATAAATCTATAAAGATGCATACATATTTATGACACGTCCATTTATTATATTAGCTCCATAAACCCATTGTATTCTATATGTTCATAGTAGGCATTTATTCAAAAAATACATGTCTAATGCACAATATATCCAAAAGAATTGTGTTCCTGCTGTATGAAACCGGCCCTGCATTATGGGTTGCAGCGCGATGCCGGGACGGAGCCGCAGGCCGACGCATGGGCGCTATGCCGCTGCGGCACATCGATGGTGCAGACGGTAAGACGCCGCGCCGGTTCCACTATTGAGATTTATTAGGGTCCAGACCCCTTACTAAAGGGTCCGTGACGTTGTGCTTTTGCTGCCTGGCCAGGAGGGCAAGCCGAAAGCGATGTGGGGCATCGGTGAGGCTTGCCGACGCCGCCAGGCAGCAAAAGCACAACGCCCACAGGGGTTGGCCGGGGCAGCCCGGACCCTTTAGTAAGGGGTCTGGACCCTAATGCCGGGTCGGGCCGCCGCTTTGGCGTTCCTGTTCCAGCTTTTGGCGCAGCTTGGCGGCAAAGGCGCCACCATCCTCACGCTGCGCCAGGAATAATTCCACGCTGAGCATGGCGCGTTCATGATCGGTGGTGGGCGGTCCCTTGCGCACCACCTTCTCGGCCAGCCGCAGCAATTTGGGATCGATGCGGGCGCGCAAGCTGCGGATCAGCCGCGCCAATTCGGCGCGCGGATCCTCGCGCTTGCCGGCGGCAGGCTTGGCCGGTGCTGCTGCTTTGCCGCCGTTTTCCGAGACAAACAACGTCGTCACCAGCCGCCGCAACAGGCCCGGTCGGCTCTCTGCTGACGCTGCGGCGGTTTTGCCGGCAGCGGATTTGCGTGGTGGTGTGGCCATGGCCGCAGCCTCCCGCTTTACCGGGCGCAATGCAAGCTTTTGCTCGCGGGGCAAGCTTTTGCTTGCGCCATTCACCCTGCAAGCTTTTGCTTGCCGGCCCGCCGATTCGGGTTACAATCTTCCGTATGAGTCTGATCGCCCCCATGCCGGGTTTGCTACCCTCGGTCGCCACGGCGCCCAATCAGGTGCAAACCAACCAAGGCCCCGCCGCCGCCCAGGCTGCGGTGGGCGTGGCGGCGCTTGGCGTGCGCACCGAAACCCGCATGGCGGCCACCGCCTCGGGTAATTCCGGCGGCTCGGCCGGCGCGCGCGGCGACAAGGGCCGCAATGCCGACAATAACGCCAATGCCACCGAATCACGCACCGATGGCCAGCGTGTCGGCCCGCGCCCGCGCGGCATGGGCCGCAATGCGGATGTGACGGTCTGACGCCTCGGCTGCGCCGTTGCCGGGCATCGACACTACCCCTAGCGCCGGCAAGCCAACAGACCCACACAATCTGCGCGACAATGAGATAGCGGGGATTGTCGCTTGTGGATAGGCTTTGTTAACCACGAATCGGCCAAAGTCGCCCCATGAAGACTCTTGTGGGGGATCAAAGTATGTCGGTGCAGATTAGGCACTTGCGGGCGATTCTTGCGTCCATCAATGAACAATTGCAGCAGGACGACCTGCGCCCCGAGGCCCGCGCCTATCTGAGCCAGACCGCCGAATCCTGCCGCGCCACCATCCGCGAACTGGCTCTCAGGCTCTAAGTCGAGCTTGACGCTGCGCCATTACTGTACAATTTATTGTACAAATGGAAGGAGCGGGCCATGGGTGTGATCAGCTATAGCCAGGCACGGCAGAATCTCGCCGAACTGATGCAGAAGGTGTGCGACGAACGCGCACCGACCATCATCACGCGGCGGAATGGTGCCCCGGTGGTGATGGTGTCGCTGGAGGAATATGAGGGGATGGAAGCCACGCTCCATCTGCTCTCCAGCCCGAAGAATGCCGAACGCCTGCGTGAATCCATCGCTCAGGCGGATGCCGGCAATCTGATTCCCTTTGATCTTGAGCCGTGAATCTGCAATTCACACCGCAGGGCTGGACCGATTATCTGCATTGGCAGTCAACGGACCCGGCGATGCTGGAGAAAGTGAACACGCTGCTGCGCGAAGTCCGGCGCGATCCATTTCGCGGCCTCGGCAAGCCCGAACCGCTGCGCAATGATTTCAAGGGCTGGTGGTCCCGCCGCATCACCAGCGAGCATCGGCTGGTTTACCGCGTGACCGGCAGCGGCACGGCACAATGCGTGGAAATCGCGCAATGCCGTTATCACTACGGATGAACGGCCGTTGCCGTTGAGGCTGCGCTTCAGCCCTCGCCGCCATTGAGATCGGCCGGGTTGGGCATGCCGAGGGCGTGGAAGCCGCTATCAACATGGATCACCTCGCCGGTGACGCCGGCGCCGAGATCGGAAAGCAGGAACAGCGCGCTACCGCCGACTTCCTCCAGCGAGGCATTGCGCCGCAACGGGCTATGCTGGGCGGTGAATTTGAAGGTGGCGCGGGCCGAGCCGATGGCCGAGCCGGCCAGGGTGCGCATCGGGCCGGGCGAGATCGCATTGACGCGGATCTGCTGCGCACCGAGATCGACCGCCAGATAACGCACGCTGGCTTCCAAAGCCGCCTTGGCCACGCCCATCACATTGTAATTCGGCATCACCCGGGTGGAGCCTTCATAGGTCAGCGTGATCAGCGAACCGCCCTCCGTCATGTAGGGTACCGCAAGGCGCGCCACTTCGGTGAAGGAATAGCAGGAAATCAGCATCGAGCGGCTGAAATTGCCACGCGTGGTGTTGAGATAGCGGCCCTTCAGCTCTTCCTTGTCGGAATAGGCGATGGCATGCACGACAAAATCCAGCCGGCCGCCAAGCGCCGCCGCCGCGCTGTCGATGGCGGCCTTCAGGCTGGTTTCATCCTCCACATCGCAGGGTACTACCGCCTTGGCGGCCAGGCTTTCCGCCAGCGGCCGCACGCGGCGCTCAAAGGCCTCGCCCTGATAGGTGAAAGCCAGTTCGGCACCCTGGGCCGCCACCGCCTTGGCGATGCCCCAGGCAATCGAATGATCATTCGCCACGCCCATGATCAGGCCGCGCTTTCCGGCCATCAGGCCCCGATTTTCCGTCATGGCGTTTATATTCTTCGTTGAGGCGTTGCGCGGGTCTGGTACGGGCGGGGCAGGCGGGATCAGGCGTCGTAGCGCTGGAACAACAGCGTGGCATTGGTGCCGCCGAAGCCGAAGGAATTCGACATCACGCGGTTCAAGGTCACATCATCGCGGCGCTCGCGCAGGATCGGAAAGCCTTCCGCACCCGGATCGAGATTTTCAATATTGGCCGAAGCCGTCAGGAAACCATGCTGCATCATCAGCATCGAATAGATCGCTTCCTGCACCCCGGCGGCGCCGAGCGAATGCCCGGTCAGCGACTTGGTGGAGGAGATCGCCGGCACCGCGTCGCCGAACACTTCGCGGATGGCCTTGAGTTCGGTGATATCACCGGCCGGCGTCGAGGTGCCATGGGTGTTGATGTAATCCACCGGCGCATTATGGCCCCGATTCGCTTCGTTCAGCGCCAGCTTCATGCAGCGCACCGCGCCTTCGCCGGAGGGGGCAACCATGTCGGCACCATCCGAGGTGGCGCCATAGCCGACCAACTCGGCATAAATCTTGGCACCGCGCGCCTTGGCATGCTCCAGTTCTTCCAGCACCACCAGGCCACCACCGCCGGCAATGACAAAACCGTCGCGGTCCTTGTCATAGGCGCGCGAGGCGCGTTCCGGCGTGGCATTGTAGCTGGAGGACATCGCCGGCATGGCGTCGAACAGGTTGGACAGGCTCCAATCCAGTTCCTCGCCGCCACCGGCAAACATGATATCCTGCTTGCCGAACTGGATCAGTTCGGCGGCATTGCCGATGCAATGCGCCGAGGTCGAGCAGGCCGAGGAGATCGAATAGCTCAGGCCCTTGATCTTGAACGCGGTGGACAGCACCGCCGAGCAGGTGCTGGACATGGCGCGCGGCACCATGAACGGGCCGATCCGCTTCGGGCCGCCCTTTTCCCGGGTGATATCCGCCGCCAGGATCAGGTTGCGCGTCGAGGGGCCGCCGGATCCGACGATCAGGCCGGTGCGCTCATTGACGATATCGCCGGCTTCCAGGCCGCTATCGGCCAGCGCCTGCTCCATCGCCAGATAGGCATAGGCCGCGCCATCGCCCATGAAACGCTTCTGGCGCCGGTCGACGGTGGCTTCCAGATCGATCTTCACCGGGGCGCAAACCTGGCTGCGGAAGCCGAGCTTGGCATATTCCTCGGAAAACACGATGCCCGAGCGGCCGAGCCGCAGGCTTTCGGTCACCTCGGCGACATTATTGCCAATCGACGAGGTGATACCGATCCCGGTGACGACGACGCGACGCATGGTTCAGGCTCCCGCGCTGGCGGCCATGCCGGCCGGGAACACGCCGACGCGCATGTCCTTGCATTCATAGGCCAGCTTGCCGTCGATATACATGCTGCCATCGGCCACCGCGATGCCGAACTTGCGCAGCAGCAGCTTCTTGATGTCGATCTGGAAGGTCAACTTCTGGGTATCCGGCGTCACTTCGCCGGAGAACTTGACCTCGCCGACGCTGAGCGCGCGGCCCTTGCCGGGCGCCTTGCTCCAGCCGAGGAAAAACCCGACCAGCTGCCACATCGCGTCCAGGCCCAGGCAGCCCGGCATCACCGGATCGCTCTCAAAATGGCACGGGAAGAACCACAGATTGGGCTTGATATCGAGTTCGGCGTGGATTTCGCCCTTGCCGTATTTGCCGCCGTCAGAGGCAATCTTGAGGATGCGGTCCAGCATCAGCATCGGCGGCAGCGGCAGGCGGGCATTGCCTTCGCCAAACAGCTTGCCATGGGCGCAGGCCAGCAGGTCCTCGTAAGTATAGCTACTCTTCCGTTCCACGGGCGGAAATCCTCGATTTGCAACGAATACGGCCGCCATGCGGCGGGTGGGGCCGACCCCCAATCCTCTCGACCAGGCCACTCAAATCGGGCTCACTTTAGCCATTGGCGAGCCCGGGGCAACTGTTTCGTTTCCTTTTGTAACAGCTGTGTTATATCTGGGGACATGAGCACTTTACACAAGGCCCCTGCGCTGACCATTGGCAAAAAGGCCAAGGCGGCGGATTTCCACGGCTTGGCAGCCGGGGAATTGCGGGCCGAGACGGGCAGTGTGGCGACCGGGCTGGCGGCGACCGGCCTGGCGGCGACCGGCGCCGGCCCGGATAGCAGCAGCAAAGCAGCGGGAGCGCGCGCCATGCGGCGGCTGCGCGATGCCGGGCTGCGCACCACGCGGCAGCGTCTGGCGCTGGCGGAAATCCTGTTCGGCGACGGCCTGGACCGCCATGTCACCGCCGAAAGCCTGTTTGCCCGCGCCGCCGGCATGGGCGCCCGGCTATCGCTGGCCACGGTGTATAACTGCCTGCACCAATTCACCAATGCCGGGCTGCTGCGCATTGTGACGGTGGATTCCGGCCGCGCCTATTTCGACACCAACCTGAGCCAGCATCACCATTTCTACTATGAGAAATCCGGCGAGCTGAGCGATATCCCGGCCTGCGATGTGCAATTGGCGCAGCTGCCGGCCGCGCCCGCCGGCCAGCGTATCAGCCGCGTGGACGTGATCCTGCGCCTGGATGCGGCCAAACCTGGCAGCGACCCGGAAGCGGCCGACTAAGTATTCACACCACGGAATTACTTGCGAGTGAGTTGCGATAACACTGCAAGTCATTCGCATATATTAGAATTATTCTAAAATCGATTGACACGAATCCGAACCGGCCCATAATCCTGCCCGTTCCTCGCGATTTAGTTTCCGAGCGAGCCCCCCGCCGCCCTGGAATCCTTCCCCGGCGGCTGCGTACCAGCAAGGAGGAATCACCATGCCCGCACTCAGTGGCACCAAGACCCATGACAATCTGAAGGAAGCCTTCGCCGGTGAAAGCCAGGCGAATCGCCGCTACCTGTATTTCGCCCAGAAGGCCGATGTCGAAGGCTACAACGATGTCGCCACCGTGTTCCGCTCCACCGCCGAAGGTGAGACCGGCCATGCCCATGGCCATCTCGAATTCCTGGCCGAAGTGGGCGATCCGGCCACCGGCGAGCCGATCGGCGGCACCGACCTGAACCTGAAGGCCGCCATCGCCGGCGAAACCCACGAATATACCGACATGTATCCCGGCATGGCGAAAACGGCCCGCGAGGAAGGCTTCGACGAGATCGCCGAGTGGTTCGAGACCCTGGCCAAGGCGGAAAAGAGCCATGCCGGCCGTTTCCAGAAGGCGCTGGACGGCCTGGCCTGAGCCAGTTTCCGTGACGTGACCGTTCCCCGGCCCGGATTGCCTATCAGCAGGCGCCCGGGCCGGGGTCTGGCCCCACCTTATGTTGCTGCGGCACAAGCTTGCCGGCAGCGGCAAACGCTCAGACGCAGCGGAGCAGACCATGCGCGAAGGCAGCCTGGAAGCCCCGATCCGGCATCCGCTGGATTGGAACAATCCCGATTTCTACGACATGGAGAAGATCGACGCCGAGATGCGGCGCATCTTCGACATCTGTCATGGCTGCCGCCGTTGCTTCAATCTATGTGATTCCTTCCCGCGCCTGTTCGATCTGGTCGATGCGGCGCCGAGCGAGGAACTCGATACCGTCGACAGTAAGGATTTCAAGCCGGTCGTGGATGCCTGCACACTCTGCGACCTGTGCTACATGACCAAATGCCCCTATGTGCCGCCGCATGAATTCAACCTGGATTTCCCGCATCTGATGCTGCGCTATCGCGCCGCCGAGCGGAAACAGGGCCAGGTGGATGCCATCGGCGAGCAACTGAGCCAGACCGACCGCAACGGCAAGCTGGCCGGGCTGGTGGCGCCGATTGCCAATTGGGCCTCCGACCGCAGCAACACGCTGACCCGCCCGCTGATGGAAAAGGTCGCCGATATCCATCGCGACGCGGAATTGCCGAAATTCACCGGCAAGACCCTGGTGGCGCGGGCCAAAAGCGAGCCGGCACCGGTGAACCAGGCGGCACCCGGCCATGGCAAGCGCAAGGCGGCGATCTACGCCACCTGCTTCGGCAATTACAACAATCCCGATATCGGCGTCGCGGCACAGAAAATCCTCGCCCATAACGGCGTTGACCTGCGCGTCGATTATCCCGGCTGCTGCGGCATGCCGAAGCTGGAGCAGGGCGATATCGCCGATGTGGCGGCGAAGGCCCGTGTGGTGGCGGCATTCTACGCGCCGCTGATCGATGCCGGCTACGATATCGTGGCTTTGGTGCCATCCTGCGCGCTGATGCTGAAATTCGAATGGCCGCTGATCCTGCCGGACGATCCGCTGGTGAAGAAACTGGCCCAGGCCACCTTCGATATCTCGGAATACATCGTCGATATCGCCAAAAAGGAAGGCCTGGCGCCCGGCCTCCAGCCGCTGCCCGGCGGCGTGACGCTGCATCTGGCCTGCCATGCCCGCGCCCAGAATATGGGCAACAAGGCGGTGGACATGCTGAAGCTGATCCCGGAGATGAAGCAGGGCAAGGATCTGGCGGTGATCGAACGCTGCGCCGGCCATGGCGGGTCCTGGGGCGTGCGCAAGGAGTTCTTCGAGATCGGCATGAAAGTCGGCAAGCCGGTGATGCGTAGCGCCGTGAAGGAAAACAAGGCGCATATCGCATCCGAATGCCCGCTGGCCGCCCTCCATATCCGCCAGGGCATGGAAACCGAAGGGCAGGGCAAGGATGGCTTCAAGCTGCCGGAAAAAGCCGAACATCCGGTGGAATTGTTCGCCCGGGCCTATGGCCTGATCTGAGCCCTATGGCCTGATCTGAGTATTTTCAGCAAGAGGCAGGTATGTACATGGCGCCGAAAACCACATTGAGCCGCGACGACATCATCCCGATGGAGCAATTCGTCGCCATCCGCAAGGACAAGCGCGCCGAAGTGGTGGCCACCAAGAAGAATCGCCGCGTCGCGCTCGGCCCGCATGCCACTTTCTATTTCGAGAATTTCCTCACCATGTGGTGGCAGATCCAGGAAATGCTCTACATCGAAAAGGGCGGCGAGGAACAGGTGGCCGATGAACTGGCCGCCTATGCCCCGCTGGTGCCGAAGGGCAGCGAACTGGTTGCCACCTTCATGCTGGAAATCGACGAACCGGTGCGCCGCGCCCGCGTGCTGGGCAGCCTGGGTGGCATCGACAGCACGCTATATCTTGAGGTGAATGGCGAGAAAATCATGGCGGTGCCGGAGGATGATGCCGAGCGCAACCGCGAGGATGGCAAAACCTCCTCGGTGCATTTCCTGCGCTTTCCGCTCAGCACGGCGCAAGTGGCGGCATTCCGCCGGCCCGACAGCCGCATCCTGATCGGCTGCGATCATCCGAATTACGGCCATATCGCCATCCTCAGCGAAACCACCCGCGCCGCGCTGGCCCAGGATTTCGCTTAAGGCTCAGGCAGCGCGCGGCCGCACCGCCTTCAGGATCGCGGCACCGCTATCCCGTTCCGCCACCGCCAGATCGTAACTCTGCTGCAGGTTGAGCCAGAATTGCGCGGTGGTACCGAAGAAGCGGGCCAGCCGCAGGGCGGTATCGGCGCTGATGCCGCGTCGGCCATTCAGAATCTCCGAGATACGGTTCGGCGGCACATCCAGCAGCCGAGCCAAGGCATTGGCTGATAAGGCCAGCTCGGCCATTTCATCGCGCAGGATTTCGCCCGGATGAATCGGCGGCAGGTGCAATGCCGGCGTCTTAGAGCGGTCCCTATTCATATGGAAACACCTGCGCCGAGGGGATTTTGTGTTTTGGGAATGAGCGTGGCGCAGCGCGTAGCGGTGCTACGGGCAAGCCGGGCGACGCACGCAAAACGCAAAAGCGCCCGGCCCATGCGGGTTGCGTCTGGATGCGGCATCCGCAGCGCTTCGCGCGTCTGCGCCCACGGGCGTCCACTGGACGCCCGCGCGCTTTGGACCGTCGGACCGCTTGCAGGTACCACCGGTACCTGCTGCGCGCTCCTCCTAGCGGCCTGCCGCCTCCAGACGCAACGCAGCGGTTCAATATGAAGCAGAAACACTCTAGCGGTGGCAATCGACGATTTCGACATCGTAGGCATCTCCCGCCTCGAAACGGAAACACAGCCGCCAGCGATCGTTGATGCGAATGCTGTACTGGCCCTTGCGGCTGCCACCCAAAGCCTCGAACCGGTTGGATGGCAGGTTCATCAAATCCTCGATCCGCGTGGCATCGGCCAGGATACGCAATCTGCGCTGCGCCTGGGCTTCGATCCCCTGGAAAGCCCGTACCCGCTGGCCGGCGGCAAAGGCGACGCTTTCCTTATCGGCGAAGGACTTGATCACACTTATTTCGTAATACGTAATCCGTATTACGGCAAGAAGATTATTCCTCACCCTCCCCCAGGCCCGCCCCGGTATTCAAGACCCGGCATTCAAGACCCCGTATTTAAGACCAAGGTGGAATGCCGCGGCGGGCCGGGACCATGCTAGGGTAGGCGCCACAACCGATCCGAGAGCCAGCCCCAAGAGGGAACCTATGACGCCCGATACCCTGGCCCTGCTCGCTGCCATCGTCATGCTGTTGCCGCTCGGCTATCTGTTCCTGGCAGCGCCGGCTTTCCTGTTTGTGCGCCTCAGCATCCCGGTGGTGACGCGCCTGCTGCGTATCATGTTCAACGGCTATTTCCTGGTCGTGGTGGTGCTCGGGCTGCTCACCGCCGCCATCCATGCCGGCACTGCGCATCCTGCCTCGGCTTTGGGACTGGCGCTGATCGGTATTTTCGCCTTCTTCGGCCGCCGCTGGTTCCTGCAGCGGCTGGATGGCGCCATCATGGCGCGGGATAATGGCGAAGCGAGCGCGGTGCGCGATCTACGCCGGCTGCATGTCGGCGGCATGGCGGTCAATGCGGTGCAGCTTTTTGCCGTCATCCTCGGCGTGCGGGACTTGCTGCAAAGCCTGATCTGACACCTATACTGGGCTCCGAGAGGAGCCTTGCGCATGACCCATCCTGAAGCGGCAGCCGCGCTGCGCGACTGCTATGAACAGCCCAGCGAGCTGGTGCAGAAGAAGATTCTGGCACGCCTCGACCGCCATGCCCGTGCCTTCATCGCGCTGTCGCCGTTTGTGGTGCTGGCGACGCATGGCCCGGGCGGCAGCGATGCCTCGCCGCGCGGCGATGCGCCGGGCTTTGTGCAGGTGCTGGATGATGCCACGCTGCTGCTGCCCGACCGGCGCGGCAATAACCTGATCGATTCGCTGCGCAACATCGCGGCAGCGCCGGAAATCGGCCTCTTGTTCATGGTGCCGGGCATCAACGAAACCCTGCGCGTCAATGGCAGCGCACGGATTGTCACCGATGCGGCAATTCTGGCGCCGCTGGCAGCCCAGGGCAAAATCCCCGCCTCGGCGCTGGAAATCCAGGTGCGCGAGGTGTTTTTCCACTGCGGCAAGGCGTTGATCCGCTCGCAACTGTGGCAGCCGGAAAGCCGCGTGCCGCGCGCTGCCTTCCCGACATTGGGCCGCGTCATCGCCGATCAGGTGCAGGGCGTGGATGGCGCCGAAGCCGATATTTACCTGGAGGAAAGCTACAGGAACCGGCTTTACTGAGCCGACCGCACCCAAATATTGCTTAAGGGGCTGGCCTAGATAGCATAGAAAGGCTATCTGGATCATATGGTTACGAAGCGGCGCCGAAGCCGGCTTGGGGCAAGTATTCAAACGGACCTGATCAAGCAATTCGTCGCTGGGGCAACAGCGCGGTCGGCGGCCGATCTGGTTGGCGTAAACCGGCATACCGCGACGCTGTATTTTCATAAGCTGCGGGAATTGATTGCCACCAGGCTTGCCGAGCAAACGCCTTGGCTATCCGGTGAGATCGAAGTGGACGAGAGCTACTTCGGCGGCACACGGAAAGGCAAGCGCGGCAGAGGCGCTGCGGGCAAGGTTCCGGTCTTCGGCCTGCTCAAAAGAGGCGGCAAGGTGCATGCCGTCATCATTCCAAATGCCAAGCAGAACACGCTGTTGCCGATCATCCGGCAGACCATCAAGCCTGATAGCATCGTCTACACGGACAGCTTCACCAGCTATGACGCCCTGGATGTTTCCGAGTTCCACCATGTGCGGATCAATCACTCGGAAGCCTTTGTCGAGGACCGTAACCACATCAACGGCATTGAGAATTTCTGGAACCAGGCCAAGCGCCACCTGCGCCGCTTCAATGGCATCCCTGAGCAGCACTTCCACCTGTTCCTCAAGGAATGCGAATGGCGCTTCAACTACCGCCCAACCAAAAACATGCTCAATGTATTGATGGCTTGGGCCAAACACGATTTACTCTAACCTTATCTAGGCCAGCCCCTTGCTTAATTCTCGACTTCATTGTCGTCAGTGGGTACCGGTGCCACACCCACAGAATGCAAATGCAAGTATAAACCCTGTGTTGCACCGCCAATACGGTCAAGGCGCATTGTAATTGGGGCCATGAATCGGTCATCCCCCCGCTCATAGTAACGAAACAAGGCGTAAGCAATTAGATCGGCTAACTGCAGTAATCTGGAAGCCCTTGAGTCCAGAAATAACGGTACCTCGGCCAGATTCCGGATTACACCCCAGCGATGGCCGATACGTCGAAAATCTGTTGCAAGATTCTGAATCTGGCTTTCGTAGGTAGCCTTATCAAATACGATTAGACCGCGCTGCGTATCCTTTGAACGATGTAAACGGAGCAAATATTTGTCGAACCGGCTGCAAACTTGCTCAAATGCAACAGCTACCGGATCAACCGGCTCCGGCCCGCCTTTTTCAATGACTGCTGCAAAAGCGATATTTGATATGTGACTTTGAGTCAGTATTGCCAACGCGTCAAAAATTGCCTCGTGGCGCATCTGGATTGGGAAGCGGCGCCAAAAACCCCGACCACCAAACATCGGTGAAGCATGCAATTCTATTGCAGTAGGATCGGCAGGGTTAAAACGTGCCGCAATTTCATCAAGCTTTTGAGCTAACCAATATGTCTGACGCTCAAATACCGACACGCCGGCTAAAATGAAATGTCGCTGCATCTCATCTTTGGTATCACCAGCATGATCTAAATAAAGGAGATGCATAAATTCATCTCATCTGCGGAAATGCTAAACGCAAAAAATGAGCGGCCAGGGAAGGACCAAGCCTTCTAGACCCGCAATGGGCGAGCCACCTGACCGCAAACTAAAGAGTAGAGCGATTGCCGCCGAATTACCAGAAATATTTATTGACAATTATACCTTAGAGATTTTCTGGACTCGCCCGAGTCGCACCACAAAGTGGCGTCATCATTGATCTTTCGAACGAAAAACTGGTGATTGGCTTCTTTTTTAATCTGCCGACCGCACCGGCCCGAGCCAGTCCGGCATCTGGCCGCGATGGAACTGGATGCCCATGCGGAAACTTTCGGCGATGCGGCGGGCGCGGTCCATGAACAGGGCTTCGGCGGCGCCGGGGCAGAGTTCGCGCAAGGTGGCCTCGAACAAAGCCAGCCAATGCTGGAAATCGCCGGCATCCAGGCCCTTGCCATCACCCTGGCTGCCTTCCAGGCGGATATGCACCGGCATCGGCCGGCCGGCATAACGCCCGGTCATCAGCAGCACCGACGACCAGAAATCCATCATCTTGCGCAAATGCGGTTCCCAGTCGTCGCCGATCTCGGCGGCGAAGATCGGACCGAGCCGGGCATCGGCGCGGATGCGGCCATAGAAGCCGCGCACCACATGCTCGATCAGGGCTTCGTCAATGCCGGCTGCGGCACCCGGGGCCAGCGCCTGGCGCCGCGCCGCACGCTCGGCATAGCTGCTATCGTCTGCATCATGATGGGCCATGCGGTTCAGGATAGGATTCGCCTCGGCGCGAACAAGCCCGCCGGCCGCGCCATGATGCCGCAGGGCAGCCCAGACCGTTATTCAAACGCCTCGTTGGAATAGATGCCCCAGAGATGGGTGCGCGGCATCCAGCCGCGCTGGCCGGCGATTTCCACCTGGCACCAGGCATTCTCGCATTTGCGCAGGCGGGCCTGCACGCCGGGCTCGGCGGTGAGCAGCACGTCGCTCTGCTGATCCGGCTTCTTGAACACCGCGCGCACATTGCCATCCACCAGCGCATAGCGCCGGCCCGAGGTCAGGTTCTTGTGTACCCAGGTTTCGGTGCCGTCATGGTCGCGGATGCGGCGCCAATATTCGTATTCCGCCACCACTTCCACCGGCAGGCCGCGACGCTGGTATTGCCAGGCGATCGGATAGCGCGCGCCGGGGCCGGTGCGGGCATTCACCTTGTCGGCCGCCAGGCTGACGAAGCGCGGCAGCGGCAGGCCGGAATCCGGGCCGACCTGCGGCTCGGCGGCGCGGCCGGCAGGCAGGCTCGGCATGCTGGGCAAAGCGGCATATATCTGGGGCCGGCCGCTGCCGGCCAGCCGGTCGCTGGCCTGGCCATCGCGCACAGCCCAGACCAGGCCGGCGCAAAGCAGGGTGAGAAGCAACGAAACGCTGAGCAGGCGAAGCGGCATGAGGCGGATTTAGGTTTCTTGTACTAAGGATCGGTTAAGCGCGATTTGCGGTTAAATCAGCGCAATTGCGGCGACTTTATGCTGCCCGCCGATGCAGGTCCATTCTTCGGAAGAACGATCCACAGCATTACTATTTGCGATAGATATGGCGCGGCTTTTCTTCTCAGCCCGGGGGTTGCAATGGGGTGGAATCCAGACCGGTGAGCGCATCCAGCGCCGCTGTTGCCACCGCTCCGCCGCCACGCGTGCCATGCAGCAGCAGATAGGGCATGCCGCGCGGATCGCGCACCAGGTCGCGCTTGGCTTCCACCGCATCGACAAAGCCGACCGGAAAGGCCAGCAGGGCAGCCGGGCGCGGCGCCCCGGCATCGAGCAATTCGAGCAGCCGGAACAATGCGCTGGGCGAGGCGCCGATCACCACCACGGCGCCGGCCAGCAAAGGCTGCCATAATTCCACCGCCGCCGCCGCCCGGGTGATGTTGTTCTGGCGCCCGATGCGGCGGGCGCTCGGATGATTGAGAAAACACTGCACCGGATTGGCGGCGCGCAGCCGCGAGCGCATCAGACCATGCGCCACCAGATCGGAATCGGTCAGGATCGGCGCCCCGGCCGCCAGGGCCGCGCGCACCGCCGGCAGCAGATCGGGCGACCAGGCCAGATCGGGCAGCAGGCTGGCATCGCCGCTGGCCTGGATGATGCGCAACGCCACCTCCGCCAGGCCGGGCGGCAGGCCACCAAGATCGACCAGGGCGCGGATACGTGCCAGGCCAAGCCGGTGGGCGCTATCCGGATCGCGGGTATATTCCAGGCTCATGCCGCGTTGTAGCCGATTGCCCTGGCTTGTCAAAGCGGCGCCGAACAGGCACAAATGGCGCAGGTGGGTTGTGCAGCTTGTAGCCTTGAGGGGATATCAATGATTCCAGCCACACAGCCTGGCCGCGCCCGAGGGCAGACGGCCATGCGCGCCGCCGCCATCGGCAGCGGCCTGTTTCTGTTTGCCGTTGCAGCGCCGGCCTGGGCGCATCCCGGCCATGACGCGTATGGCGCCAGTTTCACCAGCGGCCTGCTGCATCCCTTTGGCGGCCTCGACCATCTGCTGGCCATGCTGGCGGTCGGCCTGTGGGCGGCCCAGCAGGGCCAGCGCGCGCTCTATGCCGTACCCGGCGCCTTCGTCGCCGCCATGGCGGCCGGCTTCGGCCTTGGCCTGGCCGGCGGGACCCTGCCTTTTTCCGAAACCGGCATCGCGCTCTCCGTGCTGGCGCTCGGCCTGGCGGTGGCGCTGGCCTTCCGCCCGCCGCTGGCCCTGGCCATGCTGGCCACTGCCGGCTTCGCGCTGTTTCACGGCTATGCCCATGCGCTGGAAATGAGCGGCGGCGCCGTCGGCTATGGCGCCGGCATGCTGCTCGGTACGGCGTTGCTGCATGGCCTCGGCCTTGGCCTGGCACTGCTGGCGGCACGCCAGGCGGCCAGCCTGAAACTGAGCCGGCACCTGACCCGGGGTGCCGGCGCCGCCACCGCCGCTATCGGCCTGGTGCTGCTGGTGCTGTGATCAGGGGATTGGAGCGGTTCATATTCATATGAACCGCTCCCAGGGTCCGGACCCTAGTCTTCCTTGTATTTCTGCGTCGCGACCTGCAAAGCCTGCAGCAATTCGCGCTCGGTCTGGCCGCCGCCGCCCTGGATGCGGTTGGCCATCACGACATAAAGCGCATCGATCTGCGCCCCGATGATATCGAGCTGGATATCGCTGGGATCGTTCAGGCCCTGCACAAAATCATTCAGCGATTTGGCGAAGGCGGTCAGCAGCGGGTATTTGAACATCCCGCCCATACCCTTGATATCCAGCGAGACATTGCGGATTTCGCGCATATGCTGCATGCCTTCGGCGCCGCCCTGGGCGACTTCCGACAGCGCACTGCGCAACTGCTTCAGCTTGTCGGCCACTTCGATGGTGAAACTGTCGGTGGCCTTCTCCACCACCTGCTCCAGCTTCTTCACCACCTCGGGTTCCAGCTTGAGCGAGAAGCCGCGCTTGAAATTGACCGCCTTGCGCTTCAATTCCTGCGGCGCGGCGATGAAAGTGGGGCGTTTGCTCATCAGCGGCGGCCTTCCGGCTCGACCCGGCGTTCCGGCCCGTCATAGGCATCGTCGCGCTTGCGGCGGCGATCCGGGCCGAAATAGCCATCCACGCGCACAAACTGGCGCGGCCGCGCAATCGCGGCGGCCAGGCGGGTGTAGAAGCTCTGCACCGTATAAGGCTTGGCGACGAATTCATTCACCCCGGCATCACGCGCCCGCACCACATATTCGATTTCCGAATTGGCGGTCATCATGATCACCGGCATCATGCGGTTGGGCGAGGCCGGGTCATTGCGCAGCCAGAATACCAGGTCCATGCCATTCTGTTCGGCCTGCAAATCCCATTCGCAGATCAGCACATCGGTGCGGCCCTGGCGCAGCAATGTCACCGCGCCATCAAAATTGCGCGCCCGGTCGATGTGATGCGCATCCAGCGTCACCAGCACATCGCGGATCATCGTGCCCATCAGCCGGTTGGGATCCACAATCAGAAAATTGATCTTGGAAAAGTCGATCTTTTCCATGCTCATGCAAAACGACCTTCTTCAATCCCCCGGACTACTGACAGCCTGCCTATCCACAACGATCATTTAAGCGACGAAAAAGCATCACACAAGCATACTCTGCCGGCCGGGCGGCACTCGTAGCGGTTGTTTCCTGCTCTTTTTCGGCCCAAGCGGCGCCAGACGCAAGAGACAAAACCACATAAACTGCCCGTTTATGTCAAGGCGGGCAGATATCGTCAGATGATACAATACCGCAAAGTGTTAATTTGCCGTCACCAGAAAACTGCTGGGCGCCGGATCCACCACCCGGGCGCCGCGGCGCTGCACTTCCAGCACCGCCAGGCCGCGCTCCACCACACCATCGGGACGGAAGCGGAACACGCCGTCATAACCGGCAAAACCATCGCTGTTATTCAGCAACGTATCGGCGAAGAGCGGCTGGCCATTCTGCTGCGCATAACGCGCCAGCACCCCGGCCAGGGCGGTGGCATCATAAGCCAGACTGGCCAGGCGCGGCGGGCGGCGGCCATAAACCTGCTCGAAGCGTTTGCGGAATTCCTCGAAGCCTTCCGGCGGCGGGCCGGCGAACCAGCCGCCGATCAGCGCCGGCTCGTTGCCCAGGCTTGGATCGTCCCACAGGCCGGTACCCATGAAACGCACGGCGCGCGGATCGATATCGAAATAGGGCAGCAACGGCGCCAGGGCGCGCAGCCGGGCGCCGCCCTCAGGCAGCAGCAGGCCATCGATCGGCAGCGGCGCCACCACATTGCCGGGCTGGCCGGGCGCACCGCCACTGCCGCCCAGGGCGCCGCTGGCGCCGGGCAGGGCAGCGCCTTCCGGCAAGGGCTCGGCCGGGCTGAGGCCACGCAAAGCGGCGGCAAAACGGCGCACACTCGGGGTCAGGTCGGGCGCATCGGCCGGATAGCGGTCCTGGCGCAGCAGGCGGGCTTCCTGGCCCGGTGTGGGGCCGGGATGGCCCAAGGCGGCTTCCATCGCCTGGGCCACCGCATTGCCATAGGCCGAATCCGGCGCCAGCAGACCAAAGCGGTTCAGCCCCTTGGCGCGGGCATAAGCCAGCACCCGGGCGACCTGCTGATCCGGGGTGAAGCCCAGGATATAGATGCCGCCGCCGGCCACGCCGCGATCGGTGGAGAAACTCAGCACCTTGACGCCGCGTTCCCGCGCCAGCGGCGCCACGGCGGCGGCGGCGCTGGAGAAAAGCGGCCCGATGATGATATCGACGCCTTCGGTCAGCAATGCCTGGGCGGCGCGCGCCGCCACTTCCGGCTGGCCCTGGCTGTCGCGCGGCAGCAGCACCAGACGTTCATCGGCCAGATCGAACAGCGCAATCTGCGCCGCATCCAGCAGGGCGCGGCCGATGCCGGCATTGGGGCCGGAGAGCGGCACCAGGAAGCCGATCCGCACCGCCTCGGCGGCGCTTGGCTGCACCAGGCCGGGAGCGGCGCCCGGCTGCATGCCCGGCGCCGCCAGCGGCCGCGTCTCGACCTGGGCCTGGGGCATCGGCTCGGGCATTGCCTGCGGGGCAGCCGGTGCCGGCACGGCCTGGGGAGGCGCCTGGACTTGATTCTGGGCCTGGTTCTGGATTGGGGGCTGCGGCTGTGTCGACTGTGGCTGCCCCTGGCCTGGGCGCACCGAGGTGGGCGCGCCATGCACGATGGTTTGCAGCAATTCCGGCAGCGAGGTGGGCGGATGTTCACAGGCGGCCAGGGCCGCCATTGCCAGCATGCAGAACCCGGCCTTAAGGTAACGTCTCATCGCTGCTCGCTTCCCGCGTCCACCACGGAATCACCATGTCATCCGCCGCCAGCGACGACGCCATGACCGGCGCCGCCACATCCTCCGGCGCCAAAGCCGCCGTTGCAGACCTGCTGTCTGCCGCCCTGGCCGGCCTCGGCCGCCAGGATAGTTTCACCCCAGGCTTATATCTGGTGGCGACGCCCATCGGCAACGCCGCCGACATCACCGTGCGCGCCCTGGCGCTGCTCGGCCATGCTGACCTGATCGCCTGCGAGGATACACGCACCAGCGGCGCCTTGCTGCAACGTTATGGCATCCGGGCCAAATTGCTGCCCTATCATGAGCATAACGCCAGCGAAATGCGGCCGGAATTGCTGCGCCGGCTACAGGCCGGCGCGGTACTGGCGCTGATTTCCGATGCCGGCACGCCGCTGGTTTCCGATCCCGGCTACAAACTGGTGCGCGAAGCGGTGGCGGCGGGGCTGCCGGTCACGGCGTTGCCCGGGCCATCCTCGGTGCTGGCCGGGCTATGCCTGGCCGGGCTGCCCACCGACCGTTTCCTGTTTGTCGGTTTTCCGCCCGCCAAGGCCGCCGCTGCCGAGGCCTGGGCCGCCGAACTGGCGCCTATCCAGGCCAGCCTGGTGCTGCTGGAAAGCGCCCAGCGCCTGCCTGAGAGCCTGGCCCGCCTGGCCATGGTGCTGGGCGGCAACCGCGAAGCCGCCGTGGCCCGGGAATTGACCAAAAAATTCGAAGAAGTGCGGCGCGGCAGCCTGGCCGAACTGGCGGCGTTTTATGCCGCTGCCGGGCCACCCCGGGGCGAGGTGACACTGGTGATCGGGCCGCCGGCTGCCGCTGCGCTGGCCGAACAGGCCGCCGATCTCGACAGCCAGTTGCGCGCCGCGCTGCGCCATATGAGCGTCAGCCAGGCCGCCGCCATGGTGGCCGCTGCCACCGGCCAGCGCAAACGCGCGGTTTATGCCCGCGCCCTGGAATTGAGCCGGGAACTGGCCCCAGTGACAGCCCCGGAAACCACCGGCAGCGATGCAGCAACGAAAACCGACTGATCCACAGCGCCGACAGCATCAGCGCACCGGGCGCCGCGCCGAGGCCATTGCCGCGCTCTGGTTGCGTCTCAAGGGCTACACTATCCTGGCGCGCAATTTCCGCCATGGCAGCGGCGAGGTCGATCTGCTGGTGCGGCGCGGCGCCGTGCTGGCCGCAGTGGAGGTGAAATGGCGCCCCGGCCTGGCCCAGGCCGCCGCCGCGGTTTCACCCCGGCAAAGATATCGCGTGCAGCGCGCCGCTTCGGTATTCTGGGCGCGGCTGCCCGACCATGACCGGCTGGCTTTGCGCTTCGATGCGGTGCTGCTTGCGCCCTGGCGGCTGCCACACCATATCGTGGATGCCTGGCGGCCCGGTCTGTGATGCCGGCCCTGATGACGATCGAGGAGACCCTGCGTGATCCGTGACCTTGCCCCGCCTTTCCGTATCGCCCGCCCGCCCCGCCTGCGGCAGGCGCAAATCGGCGCGCTGCTGCTGCTGCTCGGCGCGGCGCCGCTGCTGCAAGGCTGTGTCGGCGTGGCCGTGGGGGCCGGTGCGGCCGTCGGTGTTGCCGCCGCCGAGGAACGCGGCGCCAAGAATGCCGCCAACGACAAGGGCATCCAGCTCGCCATCAACGAGCGCCTGTTCCAGAAGGATCTGAGCCTGTTCGGCAAGGTCAGCGTCACGGTCTATGAAGGCCGCGTGCTGCTGACCGGCGTGGTGCAGAAACAGGAGGCCCGCGACGAAGCCGAGCGCATCGCCTGGGAAAATGGCCGTGCCGTGGAAGTGATCAACGAATTGGTGATCGCGCCGAGCGGCAACCTGATCGATTCCGCCAATGATACCTGGATCACCAGCCAGTTGCGTTTCAAGCTGACCGGCGATTCCTCGGTGGTGGATATCAATTATTCCATCGATACGGTGAATGGCGTGATCTACCTGCTCGGCCTGGCACAGAGCGAGGCCGAACTGACCCGGGTGACCGATCATGCCCGCACCATTCAGGGCGTGCGCCGGGTGGTCAGCCATGTCTGGCTGAAGACCGATCCGCGCCGGCGGCCGGTCTAGCCCATGGCAGCGGACGCAGCAGCGATCGAGACTGCGCTGCGCGCCCTCGGCGCCGTGCCTGACGACCAGCTTGATATCGCCGAAGCGGCCCTGCTGCTGGCGGCGCTCGACCGCCCGGCCATCGATCTTGGCCCCTATCGCCAGCATCTTTCCGAGATGGTGGCGGCGGTGGCACAGGAAGAGGCCGGCGGCGAAGCCGGCGCCCGCGCCCTGGCCCTGGCCGGGGTGATTGCCGGCGGCCTGGATTATCGCGGCGACAATGAAAGCTACGACGATCCGGCCAATGCCGACCTGACCCGGGTGATCGACCGCCGCCTTGGTCTGCCGGTGGCTTTGGGCATCCTCTACATCCATGCCGGCCGCGCCCAGGGCTGGGCGGTGGACGGGCTGGATTTTCCCGGCCATTTCCTGATCCGGGTGCAGGGCGAGGATGGCAGCCTGGTGCTCGATCCCTTCCATAGCGGCCGCATCGCCGAGGCAGCACAGATGCAGGATCTGCTGCGCCGGCTCGGCGGCGAAGGCGAATTGCGGCCCGAACATGTGCGCCCGATGCGGGCGCGCGAAGTGCTGCTGCGGCTGGCCAACAACATCAAGGCGCGGGCCTGGAAGAATGGCGATGTCGACCGCACCGCCACCATGCTGGAACGCATGCTGCTGGTGGCGCCGGAATTCGCGCCAGCCTGGCGCGAGCTTGGCCTGGTGGAGGAAAAGCGCGGCCGTATCCGGCAATCCATCCTGGCCACCGAGCGTTTCCTGATGCTCTCGGCCGATGAAGGCGCGGGGCTTGAGGCGCAGGCCTTTCTGCACCACATTCGGCGCCAGCTCAACTGAACCAGCGATAAAGGACAAGGCCATGGCGTTGAAGGTGGCGATCCAGATGGACCCCATCGAAAGCATTGATTTCGATGGCGACAGCACCTTCATGCTGGGGCTGGAGGCCGAGGCGCGCGGCTATGCCCTGTGGCATTACCTGCCGAAGGATCTGAGTTTCCATGACCGCCGCGTGCTGGCCCGCGCCCGGCCGATGCGGCTGCGCCATGAACGCGGCAATCACTTCACCCTGGGCAGCGCCGAACTGATCGACCTGTCGGAGATGGATGTGGTGCTGATGCGCCAGGATCCGCCTTTCGACATGGCCTATATCACCGCCACGCATCTGCTGGAGCATATCCATCCGCGCACCCTGGTGGTGAACAACCCGGTGGCGGTGCGCAATGCGCCGGAAAAGCTCTATGTCACGCATTTCGACGGCCTGCTGCCGCCGACCCTGATCTCGGCGGATTTTGAGGCGATCAAGGAATTCCGCGCCGAGCATCAGGATATCATCCTCAAGCCGCTCTTCGGCAATGGCGGCGCCGGGGTGTTCCATCTGCGCCCGGATGACGAGAATCTCGGCTCGCTCTACGAGATGTTCACCAAGCTGAGCCGCGAGCCGGTGATCGTGCAGAAATACCTGCCCGAAGTGCGCCAGGGCGACAAGCGCATCATCCTGGTCGATGGCCGCCCGGTCGGCGCCGTCAACCGCGTGCCGGCGGCCGGCGAGGCGCGTTCCAACATGCATGTCGGCGGCCAGCCGAAAAAGACCGGCCTGACCAAGCGCGAGGAAGAAATCTGCGAGATGCTGGCGCCGCTTCTCAAGCGCGACGGCCTGATCTTCGTCGGCATCGACGTGATCGGCGACTACCTGACCGAGATCAACGTCACCTCGCCGACCGGCATCCAGCAGATCAACCGCTTCGACGGCAGCAAGATCGAAGCCGAAATCTGGGACGCCATCGAAGACGCCCTGAGCCGCCGCTCGCTGGCCTGAGGCGGGGGCAGAATCCACCCTTATTGACGATTTGGTCAATTATGGTTTCCATCCGGCAGCGCCTGTGGCAGGCTGCCGGATGAAGGAGACCATGCGATGTCGAATACTGCCAGCGCCGATGCCGGCCTTGCGATAAATCTGCGGCAGTTGCCCTATGAGCTGGATGCCGGGATGGGGCCGCGTGGGCGGATCGGGCTGATAGCGCTATCCGGCGATCAGACCATCGAGGCGGAATGCCGGCGCATCTGGGATCTGCCCGATGTGGCGCATTATGTCACCCGCATCCTGCATCAGGCCGGCAATGTCAATCTGGAGACGCTGCGGCTGATGGAAGGCGGCCTGAGCGAGGCGGCACGGCTGCTGCTGCCCGGCCTGCGGCTGGAAGTGATGGCATTTGGCTGCACCTCGGGCTCGCTCAGCATCGGCATCGGGCGCGTGCATGAGCTGCTGCGCGAAGTGCGGCCGGATATCCGCTGCACCACGCCGATGGAGGCCGGCGCCATCGCCTTGCGCCGGCTCGGCGCGCGCCGCCTGGCGTTCCTGTCGCCCTATCAGCATGAGGTGAATCAGGCGATGCGCCAGCATCTGCTCGAACAGGGTTTCGCCGTACCGGCAATGGCATCCTGGAATATCGCCGATGGCCGCATGGTCAACCGGGTGACGCCGGCAACCGCCATCCAGGCGGTGCGCGAATTGGGCCAGGCACCCGACACCGATGCGGTATTCGTTTCCTGCACGGCGTTGCGTCTGGTGGAGCATATCGAAGCGCTGGAACAGCAGATCGGCAAACCCATCGTCACCAGCAACCAGGCTTTGGCCTGGCATTGCCTGCGGCTGCTGGGCATCGACGATGCCGTGCCGGGCTTCGGCCGCCTGCTGACCCTGCCGCTGGATTGATGCCCGATTTAGGGTCCGGGGGATTAGTGGATGAGGTCGAGCCGGGCCAGCTTGTCCGGATTGCGCACCACGAAGATGGCGCGGATGCGGCCCTGCTCGATGCCGAAGGTGAAGACCGAGACCGGCCGGCCGGCTTGAAACACCACAAAACCCGGCTGGCCGTTGACGCGGCAGAATTGCCGGCTGAAACCCGGGCCATGCTTGCGCGCCAGGCCGGCGAAAAACCGCGCGCAGCGATCCGCGCCATGGATCACATTGAGCGCCGCGCGCGCCTTGCCGCCGCCATCCGACCAGATCATCGCATCATCGGCCAGCAGACCGGCAAAAGCCGCGACATCGCCGCTTTCGGCGGCCAGGGCAAAGCGCCGTGCCAGTTGCCGTGCTAAATCCGGCAGGCCGGCTTCCGCGCCGCCGAAACGCGGCCGGCCGTCGCGGATATGTTTCTGCGCCCGGCTGACCAATTGCCGGCAGGCGGCCTCGCTTTTGCCAAGGATGCCGGCAATGGCGGCATAATCGTAGTCAAAGGCCTGGCGCAGCAGATAGGCGGCGCGTTCGGCCGGCGACAGCCGCTCCAGCACCAGCAGGAAGGCCATCGACAGGCTTTCCGCCAGTTCGACCTCGAATTCCGCTTCCGGCGCCACCACTGGTTCCACGATCGGTTCCGGCAGCCACGGCCCGGCATAGGCCTGGCGCGCCACCTTGGCGGCGCGCAGCCGGTCGATGCAGAGCCGGGTGCAGGCGGTGACCAGCCAGGCTTCCGGGCTGCGCAATTCGGCGATGGCCTGGCGGTGCCAGCGCAGATACGTGTCCTGCACCGCATCCTCGGCCTCACCCAGGCTGCCCAGCATACGATAGGCCAGCGCCATCAGCCGCTTGCGCTGCTGCTCAAACAGCGCGGCATGCGGCTGGCTCATGCTGCCACCTCTACCAGGGCACAGCTTTGCGCATAGCCCAGGGCGCGCTTCACCGTGGGATAGAACCGCGCCACCGCGATATGAAAGCTCAACTGCATCATCGCGGCGCGGCCGCAGCGCGTTTCCAATGCCAGCCGCAAGTCTTCCAGTTCAGGCGTATTGGCGGCCACGGCGCGGCCAAAGCGCCAGGCCAGCGCCAGTTCGGCCGGCAAAGCCTCCGGCCGCCCGGCCAGGGCGGCGCGCAGCAAAGCCGCATCGGCGCCCTCGGCCAGCGCCAGATTGACGTGAATCTGTACACATTCGCCGCAATCATCCTGCTGCACCGCGCCCAGCGTGGCAAATTGCCGGATCGTTGCCGGCAAGGCGGCATCCGGTGCAGATTCTGACGCAGGGCGGTTCAGCGCCGTGATCGCCTGGATGTGGCCCAGCACCGGCGAGCCCAGGGTGGCCATTTCGCGCAGGTAATCCAGGCGCATCCCCAGCATTGCCTCGCTGGCGGCAATCTGTTGCAGGGCGGCATAAACGGCGGGGGCGGCGGCGGTCATGGCAGGCTCTCCATCGGTTCAGGATATACCCAAGACGCCGGTGCCGCCGGTTTTGTGACAGGCCGGGTGGTTTTTTATGCTGCCGGTGCCGGCCGCAATACCCGCAATCCCCACAGCACACCGCCGATCACCAGCAGGATGGCGCAGGCTTCGCTGGCGCTGGGACCACGGCCCTGATGCAGAAAGGCATAAGTGAGCGCGAACAGGGTTTCCGAGACGATGAGTTGGCCGGCCAATGCCACCGGCAGGCGGCGCGAGGCGATGTTCCAGGCCAGGTTGGCGCCCCAGGCCGAGCCGATGCCGGTGAGCAGCGACAGGGCCGCCAGCCGGAGCCAGGCTTCCGGCGCGCTCGGCAAAGCCGGTTCAAACGGCAGCAGCAGCGCCAGGCTGGGCAGCAGGGCAAGGCAGCCCAGGCCGACCAGCGAGGCCCAGTCGCGCAAGGGCAGATCGGCATGCTGCGCCATGTAGCGGGCATTGAGCAGGGCATAGAGATTCCAGCTCAGCAGGGCGCCGAAAGCCGCCGCCACGCCGAGCGGATCGAGCCGCAATCCGGCCGCCAGGGCCGGCGCCTGCAGCAGCACCAGCCCGGCCAGGATGGCAAGCAAGGCCGGCGCCAGCCGGCGCAGCAGCAAAAAACGCCCGGCCTGGCGCCCGAAGAGCAGCGCCGAGAGCGGCACCGTCACCGGCAGGCAGCCGAGCACCAGGGCGGTGAGCGCGGCGCCACTGCGCTGCACGGCAATCACCATCAGCAAGGCGCAGAACAGATTGCCGAACCAGGCCATCACCAGCAGGCCGCGCCAATGCTGCGCCAGCAGGGCGCGCCAGGGCCGCCCGATCAGCAAAAGGGCGGAAAGCAGGCCATAGGCGATATAGCGGAATGCCGTGATCAGCACCGGGCCGAATTCCGGCGCCAGCAGCGGCACGATGAAGGTAAGCGCCCAGAAGGCGCCGGCACCAAGGCCGGCCAGAATCCCTAATCCCATAACCAGGATATAGCCGTTTTACCCCGGCAACGGAAAGAGCGCGGCATCACGCCACCGCACAACAAAAGCCGTCATGGTATGTCTGCGCCACGGCTGTCCGGTTTGGCATACAGGGCTGCGATGAAACCATGCTTCAAGACAGGACTTTCCGCTCCCCCGGCTCCAGGAACAGGGTTGAAGCAAAACGCGCTCCATTCGCCCCATAACAAAGATCGTCATGGTACGCGAAGGCGTACCATCCATGTGTTGCTTTGTTTAATCGGCTGAAAAAGCAAAAAACTCGTGGGTGGTCGGCCTGCGCCGACCACGACGTTTTTGTGGTGAATTCCCACCGTCACCAACGATCAAAAACCTAAACCGGACAGCCGTGGCGACGGCATACCCTGACGATCTTTGGTGTGAATACCCCGGCAAAATACCCCGGGCGGGGGAGCGGGCCGGCGCGATGGCCAGGTTATACTGGGCGCCGGTTTTCTCCAGCGCCCAGTATAACCCGCACCCGGAGGCGGCATGCCTTACCTCTATCTCAGCCTGGCGGTGCTGGCCGAAGTGATCGCCGTCATTTTGCTCAAGGCCTCGCATGGCCTGAGCAGGCCGGTGGCGAATTTCGGCATGGCGGTGAGCTATATGGCAGCGTTCGGTTGCCTCGCCCTGGCCCTGCGCCAGATTCCCATGGGCATCGCCTTTGCCGTCTGGTCGGGCGCCAGCCTGGTGCTGGTGGTGCTGGCCGGCTGGGCGATTTATGGCCAGGCGCTGGACCGGGCGGCCTGGCTCGGCATCGGCCTGATCCTGGCCGGCCTGGTGGTTTTGCACCTGTTTTCCGACAGTCTGGCCTGACTCAGCCGAGCCGGCTGGTGACGGTGCCATCGGCGACGAGAGTGCCGGCAATATCACGCACCGTGATGCGGCTGACCACCAAAGCCTTGCCACGTTTCAGCACCTCGGCCTCGGCATGGATTTCCACACCCTTGGCCGGGCCGAGATAATTCACCACCAGCGAGGCGGTGGCAGCGCGGTTCTGGCTTTCCGGCGGGGCATTGGAAATCGCCGCACTCATGCCGGCAACATCGATCAGCGACGCGATGGCGCCGCCATGCACCATATCGCCCACCGTGACATTGCCGGGCTGAAATGGCAGCCCGAGTACAACATGATCCGGCGCCAGCGCCACCAGGGTGAGGCCGAGCCGGTCGCCGAGCGGCGAATGGATCAGCAATTGCTCGATGCGGGCGGCGATCTCAGGGCTGACGGCTGTGGTCATGCTTTCCTCCGGTTCGGCGCCATTCTGCCGCCAGCCCGGCTGCAAGTCGATTACCTGGCAGGTAAAGCCGCCGCAATCAGCCAATCCAGCAGGGCATCCCAATGCTGCACCGGCATGGCGCGATGGAACAGGCCGAAATGACCGAGTTTCGGCAAACCCCAATCGGCCGGCGCGAGATGGCGATGCTCGACCTGGGCGGCCGGATAATATTGTGCCAGCAAAGCCGCCACGGCGGCGCGCGGTGCGATGGCATCATCACTGAAACTGAGCGCCAGCAACGGCGCGCGCAGCCGATCATTATAGGGCCGCAGCGGCGCGCCCCGGGCATCCGAGATGTAAGGCGGCGCACGGCCCCAGCCGGCCCATTGCAGCGCGATGCCGCGCGGCAAGGGTTCGCCGCCGAACAAGACCCCCGGCATCTCGCCGCGCAGCCGGGTCAGCAGCGGGATTAGGGTCCAGAGCAGAAACATGCGCAGGCGCGGCCACCCGGCCGGCCAGTGGCGCCAATAGCCACTCTGGCTCGCCACCAGCAGCACGGCGGCATACTCCGCCGCCCAGGGTGTCAGGCCGAGAATCTGGCCGCCAAAGGAATGGCCGAGCAGGCAGAGCCGCCGGGCCGGATAATGCGCCCGCAACCAGGCGCTGGCGGCCGCCGCATCCTGCTCGGCCCAATCCAGCATGCGCCAATGCCGCATCATGGCGGGTGGCGCATTCTTGGAACCGCCGATGCCACGATAATCATAACTCAGCACGGCAAAACCACGCGCCGCCGCATGGCGCGCAAAGGCATCATAAAACCGCCGCGGCACCGCCGTGGCGGCATTGATCTGCAAGGCCAGGCCGAGGTTGGTGCCGGCTGCCGGTGCATAATGGCTGGCAGCCAGCGCGGTGCCATCGGCCGTAGTGAGGGTGAGGTTTTCAGGCGCGCTCATGCGCCGCAGACTGGGCAAAACCGCGCTGCCGCGCAAACGCTAAACCGGCGGCTTCGCTTGAAGCTGTTTCATCTGGATATCGGCCTGGCCGAGCAGTTGCACCAGCCAATCGCGCAACGCCTTGAGGCGCGGCCGATCCGCCTCGGCGCGGCGACAGACAAACCAGTAGGCATAGTTTTCCGACAGCGCCAGACCGAACGGCATCACCAGGCGTTTCTCGGCCAGGCGCGGCGCCAGCAGCGGCACCACGCCCAGCGTGATGCCGATGCCGCGTTCGGCGGCATCGACGGCCTGCTGCATGTTGTCGACCCAGATTTCGCGCTTCGGCTTCAGCCCGGCGACGCCGGCAGCGGCGAGCCAGCGGTTCCAGGCTTCCGGCAGATAGCTGAGATGGATCAAGGTCTGGTCGCGCAGATCGCGTGGCCGCGCCAGCGGGCGCAGGCCGCCGCGCGCCTGCAACAGGCGCGGCGCCGCCACCGGCGTGACCGAGATGCCGGTCAGCCGGGTGGCGCTCAGGCCGGCCCAGCGGCCATGGCCCCAGCGGATCGCCGCATCCACCGGGTCGCGGGCAAAATCCGCGTTGCGCTGGGTCGATTCGACATAGAGCCGCAGTCCGGGCTGGGTATCGAGGAAACTTTCCAGATTGGGGATCAGCCAGCTGGCGGCGATGAACGGCACGGCGGAGACGCGCAATTCATCGCCCTGGCTCGGCGCCCGCAGCCGCGCCGAGGCGCGCGCCACATCATCGAAGGCGCGGCGCACGGTGCCGAAATAATCCTGGCCGGCCTCGGTGAAGCGGATTTCGCGGTTGAGGCGGCGGAATAGCGGCTGGCCGAGATGGCGCTCCAGCGCCTTGACGCGATGGCTGATCGCCGACGGCGTCAGGTTGAGCTCCAGCGCCGCCGCCTTGAAGCTCATATGGCGGGCGGCGGCGTCGAAGGCTTCCAGGGCAAGCAGCGGCGGCAGGCGCTTGGTCATGGCGCCAGCTTAGCCTGATTCAGCCGAAACAAAAGCCTGTCGCCACGTCAGGTGGCGTTGCGTCAGCCATCGTGGCGCCAGGCTTACAATGTGATGCCGGCGCGGCGGCAGGCCGCAGTCAGCGTATTGCCGAGCAGGCAGGCGGTGGTCATCAGCCCGACCCCGCCCGGCACCGGGGTGATCGCCGAGGCCACGGCGGCGGCGGAAGCAAAATGCACATCGCCGACCAGCCGGGTCTTGCCATCTTCCTTCGGAATCCGGTTGATACCGACATCGATCACCACGGCACCGGGCTTGAGCCATTCGCCGCGCACCATCTCGGGCCGGCCAACCGCAGCCACCACGATATCGGCGGCAGCGCACAGGCCGGGCAGGTCGCGGCTGCGCGAATGCGCCACGGTGACGGTGGCGGAAGCGCCGATCAGCAACGCCGCCATCGGCCGCCCGACCAGGATGGAGCGGCCGATCACCAGCGCATTGGCGCCGGCCACTGTCACACCGGTCTTTTCCAGCATGATCATGCAGCCTTTCGGCGTACACGGCACCAGGGCTTCCATACCCTGGGCCAGCATGCCGGCATTCACCGGATGCAGGCCATCCACATCCTTGGCCGGATCGATCGCTGCCACGATGCGCTGGGTGTCGATATGGCCGGGCAGCGGCATCTGCACCAGAATGCCATCCACTGCATTATCGGCATTCAGCCGCGCCACCACGGCCAGCAGATCGGCCTCGCTGGTTGCCGCCGGCAGGCGGATTTCATCCGAGATCATGCCGGCCTCGCGGGTCAGCACACCCTTGTTGCGGACATAGACCTGGCTCGCCGGATCGTCGCCGACCAGCACCACGGTGAGGCCCGGCAGGCGGCCGGTGCGGGCCTGGAACAACGGCACTTTCGCGGCCACGTCGGCGCGGATTTCCGCCGCAATCGGCTTGCCTTCGATCAGGGTTGCGGTCATCTCACTTATCCTTCTGTATCACGGCTTCGGCGACCAGCCAGGCTTCCAGCCGCCGCCGCCACTCTTCGCCATCGCCGGCCAAAGCCACCTGCTTGTGGCGGTCGGTCTCGCCCGCCGCCAGCCGCAACAGGCTGCTGCCAACCCCGAGCTTTTTCGCCAGCAGGCGCAGCAGCGCGGCATTGGCCTTGCCCTTTTCCGGCACGGCGGTAACGCTCACGGCCAATTCCATGCCGGCCCGGCCAATCGGCACCGCCAGCGGCTTCAGCCCCAACACGGCATCGCGCCGCGCCTTCGGCGTCAGCCGCACCAGCAGGCGCAATTCGCCGCCGATTTCCGTCCAGGGAACCGCCGGCAATGCCATCGCGCCCTGGGCGGCCTAGAGCAGCAGGCGGGCGAGATCGTCCACCAGCAGCCGCTGCACAAACATCAGGATCAGGATCAGGACCACCGGGGACAGGTCGATGCCGCCCAGATTGGGCAGCACGCGCCGGATCGGCCGCAAGGCCGGCTCGGTCACCCGGTACAGGAAATCGCCGACCAGATAGACGAAACGGTTGCGGGTGTTGATCACGTTGAAGGCAACCAGCCAGCTCAGGATCGCCGAAGCGATCAGCAGCCAGACATAGAGGCTGATCAGGGTGTTGATCAGCCAGATCAGGGCATACATCGCAGCTCCTTCGCCCCGGGGGCGGCGCCCCAATGGCACCGGCCAGGGTCGTTTCGGCCAGAGTGATACCGGCAGAAGCCGCGCGAGGCAACATGCTGTTGCCCCGGGCCGGCTGCGGTGCCGCCCGGCCCTCGGCATTTTCCGCCTTACAGGCTGTGGACAAAAGCCGCGCGCTTGGCTACAAGCATGCCGCCCGGCCGCCTTGCGGCCGCTGCAGAATACCCTCCGGCCGCTTTGCGGCCTTGGGCAGAATACCGCGCTGGGGCCGTAGCTCAGATGGGAGAGCGCCTCGTTCGCAATGAGGAGGTCAGGGGTTCGATTCCCCTCGGCTCCACCAATTCCAGCGCCATCATCAAAAAATCCGTTTTTGACCCGGCCGGGAAATCCTGGCCGCCAGCTTGCCCGCCACCTTCGGGCGGGGTATCCATCTGCTCCAACAACCCCTGGACTATGCTGGAGCCATGCCATGATTGCCGCCATTCTCGCTGCCCTGCCGCGCCTGCTGCTCGGCCTGATCTTCCTGGTCGGTGCGGTGGATGGCTTCTGGCTCATCTTCACCGGCAGCCGGCTGATCCATCCGCCGACTTCCGATGCCGGCCTGGCTTTTGAGACGGCGCTGAAGCATTCCGGGTTTTTCTGGCCGCTGATGAAAACCGTGCAGCTGACCGGGGCTTTGTGCCTGCTGAGCAACAAGGCGCCGGCGCTGGGCCTGGCGCTGCTGGCGCCGGTGCTGGTGGTGATCGTGCTGTTTCACTTCGTGCTCAATCCGGCCGGCATCCCGATTGCGATCATCCTGATCGTGCTCAGCGGCATCCTGGCCTTCCAGTATCGCCGCCGCTTTGCCGCGCTGATCGGCAGCGGCTACCGGCCATAAAACCAGGCACGGCCCGGTTTTGCGCTAGATCAATGGCTATGCCGGCCGGCGCCGGCATAATCGCCGCGTAAACTATCGAGCCGAGCCCGTTTATTCCCATGCCGCATAGCCATCTGGCGCTTCCCGCCCGCAACCTGCATGCCAATCCGGTGCTGCATGCCGCCCTGCTTTACTGGCACAGCCTGCCCAAGGAGCATGACGGCGTGCTGCCGGATTTCCTGCATATCGTGCCGGAAGCGATCCCGCATGACATCCTGCCGCATCTGCTGATCGCCGAGATGACCAATGCGGATTTCGACCATGGCCAGTATCTGCTGGCCGGCGAGGAGATCAAACGCTGGTTCCGCCTGCCGCCCGAAGGGCTGGATGTGGACCATGCCGCCAAGCTGACCCCGGCCGGCTATATCGACCATATGTATGAAATCGCGCGCGAACTGATTGCGCGCCGGCTGCCGCTGCATGTCATCACACATTTCCGCCAGCCGCATCAGCCGCTGGTGGTTTCGGAAAGTGTGGTGATGCCGCTGACCCGTGGCGGCGACAAGGTGGAATGTGTGATGGTGGTGCAGCTTTTCCATGCGCCGGATGCCACGCCCACGGCGCCGCCACCCGAACCGCGCCCGCTGCTGCCGCCGGGGCCGGAAGTGGTGGTGGATTACGAGCCGATTTTGCCAGCGCATTAAAACCAGCGTACTAGAATTTATGCAGAGCCTGGCCGGCGGCCTGGCCGGAAGCCCAGGCCCATTGGAAATTGAAGCCGCCGAGATGGCCGGTGACATCCACCACCTCGCCGATGAAATACAGCCCCGGCACGGCGCGCGCCATCATGCTCTGCGATGAGAGCGCCCGGGTATCGACGCCGCCCAGTGTCACTTCCGCCGTGCGATAGCCTTCATGCCCGGCCGGGCGCAAGCGCCATTGCCGCACAGCCTCGGCAGCCATGCGCAGCTTGGCATCATTCAGATCGGCCAGCCGCAGGCTGCCATCGGTGCCGGCGCGATATTGCGCCAGGCGGCGCGGCAGCCATTGCCCGAGCGCGGTGGCGAGTTCCTGCTTCGGGGTTTCGCGCCGCGCCTGTTTCAGCGCCGCCAGCACATCCTGATCGGGCGCCATATCCACCACGATCTCCTGGCCCTCGCGCCAGTAGGATGAAATCTGTAAAATCGCCGGGCCGCTCAGGCCACGATGGGTGAACAGCAAGGCCTCGCGAAACCCGGCCTTGCCGCAACTGACCCGGCAATCCGCCACCGCCAGCCCGGCCAGGGCGCGCAACGGTTCGAGATCGGCGGCGGCAAAAGTCAGCGGCACCAGTCCGGCCCGGGTCGGCAGCAGCGGCAGGCCGAATTGCTCGGCGATGCGGTAGCCAAGAGCGCTGGCGCCGAGTTTGGGGATCGACAATCCGCCGCTGGCCACCACCAGTTGCGGCGCGCGATAGCGGCCCTGATCAGTCCCGACGCTGAAGCCGGCGCCATCATGGCCGATGCGGGCATTGGTTGCGCCGAGGCGCAGCAACACGCCGCCCTTGGCGCATTCATCCAGCAGCAGGCGCACGATCTGGCGCGCGGATTCATCGCAGAAGAGCTGGCCCAGGGTCTTTTCATGCCAGGCAATGCCATGCGCCTGCACCAGCGCCAGGAAATCGCGCGGGCCATAGCGTTTCAGCGCCGAGGTGCAGAAAGGCGGGTTGTCCGACAGGAAATGCGCCGGACTGGCATGCAGATTGGTGAAATTGCAGCGCCCGCCGCCGGAAATGCGGATTTTCTCGCCTGGACTTTCGGCATGATCCAGCACCAGCACATTCAGGCCGCGCTGCCCGGCCACACCGGCTGCCATCAACCCGGCGCCACCGGCGCCAAGGATGATGGCATCATAGCTTTGTTCAGGGTCGGTCACGCGCCGGCACCCGGGATTCCAATGGCGGTGGCGTGTAATCCGGCAGGAATCGGCATGGCGCATTGTCATAACGCGGCTGCAACACCTGGCAGGCGCTGGCGATGCCGGCGGGTGTCGGCTTATGGCCGGTTTCGATCCAGGCCAGCAGGGCATCGAACAGGGCCGGGTAGACCGGATCGGCGAGATAGCTGTGATCGGCATGATCGGTGAAGGTCTGCACCAGATTGCCGCCCTGGCCGGCGCGCTCCATCACGCTGCGGAAATAGGCATCCAGTTCCACAAAGGCCGTCGGATCGTGGCGGCCCTTCACACTCAGCACCGGGCGGCTGATCCGCCCGCTGGGATCGGTATCGGCGGCAAAGGCCGCCACCGCCGCCGCATCGGCGCGATAACGCAGCACCTCGGCATTCAGCCGCACATCATCATCCGAACCGGCATAGCGCACGCCGCTATTGCCGAAAGCGCTGCGTCCCTGTGTGCGCCGCTGCGCGATATCCTGGAAATGCCAGGTCGCCCAGGCGAGATGCCCGGCAATCGAGCGTTCCGGGATCTTGATCACATCGACAATGGTCTTGACCTTACGCTGCTGCTCCGGGCTGCGCTGCGCTGCCGGCTTGTCGAGGCCGAGGCAGGCATTGATACGCTGGGTCAGTTGCGGCCGGGTCAGCGTGGCCTGCGGCGGCAGGCCCTGCCAGAGCGGATAGGCCGGCTCATGCGGCGCCGGATGATTGTTGCACAGATACTGATAGACGACGCGCAGATCGAGGCGGAAATCATAGGAGCGGCTGCCGCCGGCCAGCACACCGCTGCTCAGCAGCACACCATCATAGGCGCGGCCATACATTTCCGCCGCCTTGGCCGCCACCCCGGCGCCCCAGGATTGACCATGCAGGATGGTGCGGCGCGGCTGGCCGACATGGCGGCGGAAAATCCGGTGCAGCCGCTCGGTATCCTCGGCCGCATCGCTGACCGCCACGCCGCCCTGGCGGAAGCTGGAGCCGGCCCAGGCATAGCCGGCGCGCAGGGTGATCGACCAGCGTTTGAAATCCTCTTCGCTGCGTTTCATGCTCGGAGCGCCGAGTTCCGGCCCGCCATGGGCATGCAGCACCAGGTTGCCATTCCAGTCGGCCGGAATGGCAATCAGGTAAAACGCCCCGGCACGATCCTGGCCGCCCAGGCAGCGGCTGCCGGCCGGCGCGCCTTCCGGGCAATCGCGCGCCACCGGCGCAGCTTCCAGGGCGGTATCCGGGCCGGGCAGGCGACCGGCACAGCCGGCCAGCAGCAGCCCGGATAGCAGCAGGGGCAAAGTCGCGCGCAGCATCGGGTGTTTCCTCGCGGTTATGTTTTTTGTGATTGCTTCAGGCTGGCGCCCATTCCAGGTCGGGATCGAGCGGATAGATCGGGCGCGGCATGTGTTGCCACGGCACGCGCTGCAGCATCGGCGTGGTCAGGCCCGGCGCATCGGCTTCGATGATGCGGTCATCGCTGAAGATATCATCAAAGCCGGCGCGGAAATGGCCGCGCGATTTCACCACCAGGCTGCGCAAAGCACGCAGGTCGATGCCGAGGCTCTCAAAGAACATCGGATCGAGCGCCTGATGCCGGTAGGTGGTGACCACCACGGTGATGCCGCCAACGGCAATCGCCGCCGCCTTGCCCATATCCATCTGGCGCCCGGCTGCCATGCCGCGCCGGCCGACGAACAGGCCATCACTGAGCCGCAGCACCCGCGCCGGCAGGGTCAGCGTGCCGGAGAATGTGGTGGAGGGCTTGCGGTTGAAGGTGGCGGGGAATTGCACGCCTTCGCCCAAGCGATGCGCCTCGGCGGCCAGTTCGGGATCGAAGAACGGCCCGATGGCGCAGCCGGTGACGCCGGCCTTGTGGAAGGCTTCCAGCAGATAGGGTGTATTGCCGCCGCCGCCGCCGCCGGGATTATCCGCCACATCGGCAAATAGCAGGGAAGGCCGCGCCGCATCGGCCGCCACTGCCAGCGCCATCTTGGTGCAATCGGCAATCGAGGTCAGCCTGGCGACGAAGCGGGCGCGCTGGCTCCAGACATGCGCCGCCACATCGCGCGCCACCGCATCGGCGCGTTCCTGGCTGGAGGCCGTCACCACCACGGAGGAGCCGTTTTTCGGCGTATCGCCGAGCGAGAAGCCGGAATTGATCGACACATCCCAGACATCCTGGCCATCCACGAAGGTCTGGCCATAGGCGATCACATCGGCATAGGGGCCGGCCTTGGTATTCTGCGACGTGGAAGGCGGCACGAAAGGCAGTTTCTGATAGCCGTTATATGGCCGTTCGCCAGCCAGCATGCGCTGCAGGTGGCGCGCACAATCGGCGCCACGCGCCGCCATGTCGGTATGCGGATTGCAGCGATAGCTGATCAGCGCATCGCTCAGCGCCACCATGGCATGGCTCAGATTGGCATGCAGGTCGAGGGTGCAGAGCAGCGGCACATCCGGGCCGATCACATCGCGCACGGCGCGAAACAGCGTGGCATCGGGATCAACATCGCCGGTGGCGATGGCGGCGCCATGCTGCGACAGGAACACGCCATCGAGCGGGCCGCCCGCCGCGATATGATCGCGCAGCTGCTGCACCAGGCGGGCGACGAACCAATCATAGAAGCCCTGCTCCACCGGGCCGGAGGCGCCGACGGCGGCCAGGATCAGCGGCAGCTTTTCCCACGGCCCGGCAGCATCCATGGCCTGGGTGAAGCCGGTGACGGTAGGCGGGCTGACCGGCGCCGGCAGCGCGATATCGGCCAGCAGGGCGGCACCATCCAGCAGCACCGCATCGCGGAATTCGGCTTCGGTGGCCATCGGCGCATTATTGTTGCTTTCCAGCATGAAACCGCCGAAAGCGATGCGATAGGGCTTATTCATCGGGGGGACCATTTGACAGCGGGGCAAGGACTGTTCTCATACTAACGAACTGACAATGGAGGGGGCAATGTTCCATATCAATCGTCGCGACCTGATCACCAGCGGCCTGGCGCTCGGTGCCTTGGCGGCTTTGCCGGGTGGCGCACGCGCCCAGACCGTGGTACCCGGCACCCTGACGCTCGGCACCAAGCTGGAGCTGAACACCCTCGATCCGCATTTCTTCAACGGCTTTCCGCAGGCTTCCAGCCATATCCTGATCTTCGACGCGCTGTTTGAACTGGATGAGCGTTTTGTCGCCCAGCCGGCTTTGGCCACCGGCTACAAGCTGGTCAGCGAACTGGTCTGGGAGATCGAGCTGCGCAAGGGCGTGACCTTCCATAACGGCGCGGCTTTCACCGCCGAGGATGTGGTGGCGACCTATGAGCGGGTGCCGAATGTGCCGAACAGCCCGAATCTGTTCAGCCAGTTCACCAAATCCATCGCCCGCATCGAGGTGGTGAACCCGCATCTGATCCGCTGCCATACCAAGGAGCCGAATCCGACCCTGCCGGGCGATCTGGCGCGGGTGTTCATCATTCCCGCCGCGCTGGCCAAGGCCAGCACCGCCGATTTCAACCTGGGTGGCGAAGCCGGCAAGGGCGCCTGCATCGGCACCGGGCCGTATCGCGTCACCGAATGGGTCAATGGCGACCGCCTGCTGCTGGCAGCCAGCCCGAATTACTGGGGGCCGAAGCCGATCTGGGGCAAAGTTGTGGAGAAGGTGATCAAGAGCGATCCCACCCGCATCGCCAACCTGCTCTCCGGCCAGGTCGATGCCATCGACGAAGTGCCGCCGGCCGATCTGCCGCGCCTGCGCGACGATGCCCGTTTCGGCACCTATAGCGGCCCGAGTTCGGTGGTGCATTACATCGCCTTTGACAGCGACCGTGATGACAGCCCGTTCATCAGCGCCAAGGATGGCCAGCCGCCGCTGAAGGGCAATCCGCTGAAGGACAAGCGGGTACGCCGCGCCCTGTCGCTGGCGATCAACCGCGAGCTGATTGCCAGCCGCCTGATGGATGGCTCGGTGACGCCGGCTTCGCAATTCATGCCGTCCAGCTTCGAAGGCACCAGCCAGAAGCTGAAGCCGCAGGCCTTCGATATCGAGGCGGCGAAGAAATTGCTGGCCGATGCCGGCTATGCCGATGGCTTCAAGATCACCCTGCATGCCACCGGCGACCGCTATCCGAAGGATCGTGACATCGCCCAGGCAATTGGCCAGACCTGGACCCGGCTCGGGCTGCAGGTGGCAATCGAAGCGGTACCCGGCACGGTCTTCTTCGGCCAGGCCAGCACGCAGAAATATTCCGCCTTCATCGCCCAATACGGCACCGAGGAAGCCCTGGTCGGGCCGCGCGCGCTGATCCATACCGTGGACCCGGCGCGCGGCTTCGGCACCGCCAACCGCACCCGCCATTCCAATGCCGCCATCGACGCGCTTATCCAGCAGGCCGCGGTGGAGATGGACAAGCAGAAGCGCATTGTGCTGACCGGCCAGGTGCTGGATGCGGTGATCGAGGAACAGGCCTTCATCCCGGTTTTCCATCCCAACTGGCAGTTTGCCGCACGCAAGGAACTGGTGGTGCAAAGCCATCCGTTGCGCCGCTTCAACGCCTTCATGGTGAAGCCGAAGGCCTGAGGCAGGGCAGCCATCCCGTCATGCGCGGGTGCCGATCCACTGGTGTCCGGTTTAGTCTTTTGATCACTGGCTGCGGCCCGACTTCACCACAAAGCCGTCGTGGTCGGCGCAGGCCGACCACCCACGAGTTCCTTGTTTTCAGCCAGCAAAAAAAGCAACACGTGGATGGTACGCCTTCGCGTACCATGACGGCCTCTGTTATGGGACGAATGGAGTGTGTTTTACGTCAATGCCCTACAGGCTGAACCGCCGGGCGCGGTTTATCCGGCCTTGAACCAGGCCGGATCGGCTTCGGCGGCCAGGGCGGCGATGGCCGGGCGGCGCATGCGATAGGGCAGCCAGCTCTGCCGTTCATCCTGCATATGGGTGATATCGAGGCGGTGGTAGAATTCCCGCGTCGGGTTCCAGTCCAGCACATTGAGATCGACACGCGGGCAGCCGCGTTCATGGGCGATGGCCGCCACGGCGGTGATGAGCTGGCGGCCGATGCCATGGCCGCGCGCGCTTTCGAGCACGAACAGGTCTTCGATATAGATGCCGGCGCGGCCTTCCCAGGTCGAGTAATTGTGGAAATACAGCGCGAAGCCGACCGGCGCGCCATCCAGTTCGGCGATCAACGCCTCGAAGCGGCGCGGCTCCGAGAAACCATCGCGCAGGATATCGGCCTCGGTCAGCTTCACGCTGGACAGCGGTTCCTTCTCATAGATCGCCAGCGCCTGTACCAGCATGACGATGGCGCCGGCATCGGCGGCGAGGGCGGGACGGACGATACTGCGGTAAGCACGGGTCATGCGGATTTGCCTCTGCTGGGAAGGGCGGCGAGCAGACTCTCGCCAAAGAGCCGGAATTCCTTAGCGCGTTGTGTGCCGCGACGCCAGGCCAGGCCGATCTGCCGCGCCGGCGGCTTCTGGCCGCTACCCACCGGCCGTGCGATCACATCGGTGCCGCGCAGGATGCCGGCCTGCAACGCCAGATCGGGCAGCAGGGTGACGCCGAGGCCGTTATCCACCATCTGCACCAGGGTATGCAGGCTGGTGGCGCCAAGGCTTTCGCCGCCACCACTGCCATTGCGCCCCGGGCGCGGCAACTGGCAGGCATCCAGCGCGTGATCGCGCAGGCAATGGCCGTCTTCCAGCAGCAGCAAAGGCTCATGCTGCAAGGCCGGCAGCGGCACCGCTTCGGCGGCGGCGAGCGGATGATCGCGGCGGCAGGCGAAGCGGAAGGTATCGTCAAACAGCGGCATCGTCTCGACGCCGCTGGCCTCGATCGGCAGCGCCAGCAGCAAAAGGTCGAGCCGGCCAGCCAACAATTGCTGCAACAGCCGCTCGGTCAGATCCTCGCGCAGGAACAGTTTCAGCTTCGGCCAGCGCCGACGCAGGCCGCGCAGCACCCGTGGCAGCAGAAACGGGCTGACCGTGGGTATGACGCCGAGATTGAGCGGCCCGGCCAGCGGCTCGGCGGCTGCGCGCGCCAGCAGCACCATCTCCTCGGCCTGGGCCAGCAGATCGCGCGCCCGCGCCGCCATCGTCTCGCCCAGCGGCGTCAGCACCACCTTGCGCCGGGTGCGGTCGACCAAGGCTGCATCGAGTTGCGTTTCCAGTTCCTGAATCCCGGCCGAGAGCGTCGACTGGGTGACGAAGCAGGCCGCCGCCGCCTTGCCGAAATGGCGGTTTTCCGACAATTCCACCAGATAGCGGAGCTGTTTCAGGCTGGGCAGATTTATCATCGAAATTTCCGATTAGTGTAACGAATATAATCCGTTTGAACGATTAGATAGCGATGCCTACATTCCGGGTCAAGGGAACGGGCCAACCGCTCCCCCACCGCCCCAGACCAACGATCCCCCGCCGGATGGAAAGGCGGGGGCAAATAACCAGGAGAGTAAAAACATGCTGACCATTGGCGATAGCTTCCCCCAATTCAACCTCAAGGCGGTTGTCTCGACCGATATCAAGAAGGCCTTCACCGATATTTCCAATGCCTCGGATGCCGGCAAGTGGAAAGTGGTGTTCTTCTGGCCGAAGGATTTCACCTTCGTCTGCCCGACCGAGATCGCCGCCTTCGGCAAGCTGAACGGTGATTTCAACGACCGCGACACGGTGGTCTATGGCGTATCGACCGACAGCGAATTCGTGCATCTGGCCTGGCGCCAGAACCATGCCGACCTGAAGGAACTGCCCTTCCCGATGCTGGCCGATATCAAGCGCGAGCTGAGCCAGCAGCTCGGCATCCTCGACAAGAACGAAGGCGTCGCCCTGCGCGCCACCTTCATCGTCGATCCGGAAGGTGTGATCCGCTTCGTGTCGGTGAACGATCTCTCGGTTGGCCGCAACCCGGCCGAAGTGCTGCGCGTGCTGGATGCGCTGCAGACCGATGAACTCTGCCCCTGCAATTGGCAGAAGGGCGAGGATGTCCTGAAGCCGGCCGCCTAAGGCATCCGCGTCCCACCCCCGCCGCCCAGGCTCGCCTGGCGGCGGGGATTTCCTTCCCAGGAGATTAGCATCATGTCGATCGAAGATCTGAAGACCCGCCTGCCGGATTATGCCAAGGATCTGAAGCTCAACCTTTCCAGCCTGGCCGCCGAGCAGGGTCTGACCCAGCAGCAGCGCGCCGGCACCTTCATCGCCACCGCGCTGGCCGCCCGCGAGCCGAGCGTGATCCAGGCCATGCTGGCCGAATTCGGCCCGCAGCTCAGCCCGGAAGCGTTGCAGGCCGCCAAGGCCGCCGCCGCCATCATGGGCATGAACAATATCTATTACCGCTTCGTACACATGATGGGCGAGCAGAGCCCCTACAAGACCATGCCGGCCAAGCTGCGCATGAACGTGATCGGCAAGCCCGGCGTCGACAAGGTGGATTTTGAACTCTGGTCGCTCGCCGTCTCGGCCATCAATGGCTGCGGCATGTGCCTGGAAGCGCATGACCATGAATTGCGCAAGGCCGGCCTGGAAGCAGACAAGGTGCAGGCCGCCGTGCGCATCGCCGCCACCGTGCATGCCGTGGCGGTGACGCTGGAAGGCGAGACCGCCGCCGCTCAGGTCGTTCCGCAGGCCCAGGCGGCGGAGTAACTCGGCTGCTGAGTAAACCGGCTGCCGCGTAAATTTATTCAGCCCCCACGCGGCAGCCACCTCCTGGTTGTTGACTGCCGCGTTAGGCCGCCGGCCAGACCCCATCCTGGCCGGCGGCCTGATCCTTTTGCAGTGCCGTGCCTGGCGACCCTCATAAAAGAGGGCATTTACACTGCCAAAGGGGATTTACGCGCCGAATTCGGCGACAAGCCTGGGCTTTCCGAAGACTGGGCTTTCCGATACCCCGGTGTTTCAGGAACAGGGTTGAAGCAAAACTTGCCTCCCTCGCCCATTTCACACAGCCCGTCATGGTACGCGAAGGCGTACCATCCACGCCTTGCTTTGTTTGACAGGCTGAAAAACCAAAAACTCGTGGGTGGTCGGCCTGCGCCGACCACGACGGCTTTGTGGTGAATTCGGGCGGCAGCCAGCGATCAAAAGACCAAACCGGACACCCATGGAAGCGAGACGGATTATGACTGGCTCGGCGCGGGCGCCTATTTCTGGGAATCCGATCCGACCAGAGCCTGGGAATGGGCCAGATGGAAGGCCAAAAAAGGCCACTATAAAAATCCGACCGTCATCGGCGCGGTGATCCGCCACCTCCACCACCTTATCGCCGATCAGGATATCGAGCCATTCGATACAATTCGCGGCATGTTTGTCGAAGGTGGCCGGGTATTTGCCGGCAGCGGCATATACCAGAAGAACCATGTGCAGATTGCGGTGATCAACCGCGCCTGCATCAAGGGCATATTCTTTCCGCCAAAAGCCGATTGAGCGCACCCTCACTTTTCCGTATCGCTTGACCTGACCGGGAAAGCCGGCGTCAATGCGGCATGAGCTGGTTGCCGCCTGTCAGCGATACCGAGCCGCAGCCCCCGGCGGGGCCGTTGGCGCAGCCGGAATTCGATATCGGCATCTATGATGCGCCGGAACAGATCGCCCGCTTTATCGCCACGCCGGCTTTGGCCCGGCTGGTGGCGGCATGGGGCGCCCTGGCCGACAGCGCTGGCCGGCTGCCAGGTCGGCAGCATTTCCCGCCCGAGAAACTGCGTTTCATGCTGGGCAATCTGGTGCTGGCCGATATCCTCAGCGATGCGGCGGCGGGCGATCTGCCGCCCGGCTTCGATGCCAATATGCGCTACCGCCTGTTCGGCTCGAATTTCATCGATCTGCGCGGCTGCGACCTGACCGGCAAATTGCTGACCGACCATCCCGATAGCATGCTGGCGCGGCAGGGCCTGGTCGCGCTGGATGTGCTGATGCGGCACCGGTTACCGACTTTTGGCCGTTTCGGCGGCCAGGACCGGCATGGTGAACCGATCCTGAGTGAATCGGTGCTGCTGCCGCTGGCCGATGACGGGGTGGCGGTAAACCGTGTGCTGGGCGGACAATTCAACCTGCCAATGCCGGACAAGCTGCGCGAGCAGCGCCAGCAGGCGCGGCTGCTTTACGGCGATACCGATCTGCTGCGCCTGACCCTGCGCGATCCAGGCCTACTGCGGCTGCTCGGCGACTGGCAGGCCTGGCGCGGCAATCGCCGGCTGCCGGCGCGCAGTGATTTCCAGCCGGAAGACCTGCGCTATCTGCTCGGCAGCCTGTTCCTGCTGGATGTGGTGCCGCCCAGCCAACCCGGGGCCGCGCCGCGTTTCCGCTATCGCCTGTTCGGCAGCCGGGTGGCGCAGTATCGTGGCTTCGATCTCACCGGCCGTTACCTCGACCAGCATCCCGATCCGGCCTTTGCCGCCGCTGCCAGCCATGCCTATGCGCCGATCCTGGCCGCGCGCCGGCCGCTCTGGGCCGATGTGAATGGCCATTCCGCCGCCGGCATGCATTTCCAGTTCGAAGCCCTGGTGCTGCCGCTGTCGAGCGACGGCGAAAACATCGATATGGTGCTGGCCGCACAAGTCATGGCGCCGGGAAGTTGATACACCGATCATGCTGGGGCCGCATAATGTCATCCTGGAAGGCCAGTTCGCGGCCTCGCCCGCTTTGCTGGCACCGCGCCTGCGCAGCAACGAACTGAGCCAGTTGCTGCATGACTGGCAGCAGCACCAGCCAGCCGCTGGCGGGCTGCCGGCGGCAACGGCCTTCAGCCCGGAAACACTGCGCTATCTGCTGGGCCGCAGCCTGATCTACGATGTGGTGCCGCCCAGCCAACCCGGGGCCGCACCGCGTTTCCGCTATCAGCATTACGGCAGCCATTTCAGCTTCGTGCGGCAATTTGATCTCAGCGACCGCCATGTGGATGAACATCCCAATCCGCAATTTTCCCGCATGGCGCAGCTCTCGTTGCAGCATGTCTGCGATACCGGGCTGCCGGTGCTGTCTTCCGGCCGGCTGCGCCAGCCCGATGGCGCCTTCTATCATGTGGAAGTGCTGACCCTGCCGCTGGGTGGCGCCGATGGCGTGACACGCATCGTGGCCGGGCAATTCGACCATCCGATCGAGGGCGACACCTTTCCGCTCAGAGTGAATATTTCCGATCCGCTGCTGCTTGCCGACGTGATGCAGGCATCCAGCCTGCTCGCCCTGCTGGCGGAATGGCGCGCCGCCTGTATCGCGGGCGGCGGCCTGCCGGCGCGCAGCGATTTCCCGCCGGAACGGCTGCGGCGCTGGCTCGGCCGGGTGATGCTGATCGAGCGCCGGCCCGGCGATACCGGTTTGCGCTATCGGCTGGTGGGCAGCGGCCTGACCCAGGATCGCGGCTTCGACATCACCGGCCGGGCGCTGGCCGAGCATCCCGATGCGGATTTTGGCCGCGTCGTGCATTGGTTCGCGCTCGCCATTCTCAATCTCGGCCGGCCGGGCTGGTATCGCGGCAGCGGTTTCAGCCCGCGCGGCAGCTCGCTCAATCTGGAAGGGCTGGGCCTGCCGTTGCGTGACGATTGTATCCTGGCGGTGCAATTGCCCCGCCCCTGAAAAGGCGGCGGCCCTGAAAGGGCGGCAACCTTGAAAAGGCGGCGACCTTGTCCTAAGTAAAAGCCTGCCTCCGGGACGACCCGGCGGTTCCCCCTTACATTCGATGGGACGGCCCATCATCGCCTCAGATGGAGTGCCTTCCCATGGCCTGGATTCTGCTGTTTGTCGCCGGCCTGACTGAAATCGGCTGGGCTATCGGCCTGAAATACACCGCCGGCTTCACCCGGCTGGTGCCGAGCGCCCTGACGCTTGGCGCCATGGTCGTCAGCATCGCGCTGCTCGGCCTGGCGCTGAAAAGCCTGCCGCTCGGCACCGCCTATGCGATCTGGACCGGCATCGGCACGGTCGGCACCGCGTTGCTCGGCATCTGGCTGTTCGGCGAAAGCGCCGACTGGCCGCGCCTGGCCTGTATCGGCCTGATCGTGGCCGGTATTGCCGGCCTCAAGCTGACGGCCTGAACCGCCTCAGGCCGGCTGCACCAGCAGCAGCGCGCCCTCGGCGCCGATCACCACCACCACGCTGCCGGCCGGCAAATCCGGCCCGCGCACCGGCCAGATGGTGTCGCCGAGACGCATTTCGCCTCGGCCGTTTTCCAGCGCGGTTTCCAGTTCGCCGCGCTGGCCGATCAACCGGGCCGCGCCCTGATTGACCAGCGGCGCGGCAGTATCGGCAGCGGCGCGGCGGCGCCACCACAGGCCAAGCCCGAGCCAGGCCACCGCCAGCACGGCAAAAACACCCAGTTGCGCCGGCAGGCCAAGCGCGGGCAGCAGCCAGAGCAGGCCGCCGGTGCAGAAGGCGGCGGCGCCGAACCAGATCAGCACCGCGCCGGGCAACACAATCTCCAACCCGGCCAGCACCACGCCAAACGCCAGCCAGTGCCAGGGTTCAAGCACGAAGGGCAAGCTCATGGCGTGCTGTCGCCGCCCCAGGGGCGCGGCAAAGGCTTGGCTGCTGCCTCGCCACCAAAAGCCTGCTTGGCCAATTCGCCGATGCCGCCCAGGCTGCTCAGCAGGCCACTGGCTTCCATCGGCATGAAGACCAGCTTCTGGTTCGGGCTTTCGGCGAATTTGCCGAAGGCCTCGACATATTTCTGCGCCACAAAATAGTTCATCGCCGCCACATTGCCGTCGGCAATCGCCTGGCTCACCATCTGCGTCGCCTTGGCTTCCGCTTCAGCCAGCCTTTCGCGAGCCTCGGCGTCGCGCTTGGCGGCTTCCATACGGCCTTCCGCTTCCAGCACGGCGGCCTGCTTGGCGCCCTCGGCGCGCAGGATGCTGGCCTGTTTGGCGCCTTCGGCGGCCAGGATTTCGGCCCGCTTCTCGCGTTCGGCGGTCATCTGCTTGGCCATCGAATCGAGCAGGTTCTGCGGCGGCTGGATATTGCGCAATTCGATGCGCGTCGCCTTGATACCCCAGGCCAGGGTGGCCTGATCCACCACCGAGAGCAGGCGGCGATTGATCTGGTCGCGCTGCGACAGGACTTCATCGAGGTCCATGGCGCCGATCACCGACCGCACATTGGTCATTGCCAGGCTGGACAGCGCAAATAGCAGGTCCTGCACCTCATAGGCCGCCTTGACCGGATCGAGCACCTGGAAAAACACCACACCATCGGCGGTGACGGTGGCATTGTCGCGGGTGATCACTTCCTGGCTCGGGATATCCAGCACGGTTTCCATCAGCGACAGCTTGCGCCCGACGCGATCGACATAGGGGATGATCACCGACAGGCCCGGCGTCAGGGTACGGACATATTTGCCGAGCCGCTCCACGGTCCATTGCTGGCCCTGCGGCACGGTCTTGACCCCGGCAAAGACGGTGACGGCGACCAGCGCCAGCAGGATGATGGCAACGATCAGCCCGGCGGAAATTTCCATCTTCTGTCCTTGAGGTTGGTTTCACCCCAAGATTGGCATGCCGGCGGTGAATTGCAAGTGACGGTTAAACCTCAAGCCACTCCTTGCGGATTTCCGCATTGGCCTGCAATTGCGCCGGGCTGCCCTCGAACACCATATGACCGTGGCCCATGACATAGAGCCGCTGCGAAATCTTCAGCGCGATGGTCAGCTTCTGCTCCACCAGCAGGATGGCGACGCCGCGCTCGGCGATGCGCACCAGCAGATTGCCGACATGCTCCACCATCATCGGCGACAGGCCCTCGGTCGGCTCATCCACCATGATCAGGTCGGGATCGCCCATCAGGGTGCGGCACATGGTCAGCATCTGCTGCTCGCCGCCCGACAGCACACCGCCCGGCGCCTCGGCGCGTTCGGCCAGGCGCGGGAAGATGTCGTACATGTCCTGGATGCTCCAGCGCCCGGTCTTCTTGGCATGCTTCTGGCCGAGAAACAGATTCTCGCGCACCGTCAGGGCGGGGAAGATATCGCGGTTCTCCGGCACATAGCCCAGGCCGAGATGGGCGATTTCATGCGGCTTGCGGCCAACGATCTCCTGGCCCTTGAAGCGGATCGAACCCTGTGGCGGCACATCGCCCATGATCGCCTTGATCGTGGTGGAACGGCCGACGCCGTTGCGCCCGAGCAGCGAGACGATCTCGCCTTCGCGCACATCGAAGCTGACGCCATGCAGGATATGGCTCTTGCCGTAATAGGCATTGAGGTCGCGCACTTCCAGCAGATTGCCACTCATCTCAATGCTCCGCTTCCAGCGCCTGGCCGAGATAGGCCTCGCGCACCGCCTTGTTGCTGCGGATCGCCGCCGGCGCATCGCTGGCGATGATCTGGCCATAGACCAGCACGCTGATGCGGTCGGCCAGATCGAACACCACGCCCATGTCATGCTCCACCATGATCAGGGTGCGACCTTCGGAGATACGCCGGATCAGTGCCACGGCATGATCGGTTTCCGAACGGCTCATGCCGGCGGTGGGTTCGTCCAGCATGATCACATCGGCACCGCCGGCAATGGTGATGCCGATTTCCAGCGCGCGCTGTTCGGCATAGGTCAGCACCCCGGCCAGGATGTCGCGCCGCGCGCCGAGGCCGATCCGTTCCAGCACCGCCTGGGCCTGTTCATTGGCATCCTTCAGTTTGCGCACATTATGCCAGAAGGAATATTTGTAGCCCAAGGACCACAGCACGCCGCAGCGCACATTCTCGAACACACTGAGGCGCGGGAAGATATTCGTCACCTGGAACGAGCGGGAGAGGCCGCGCCGGTTGATCTCGAACGGCTTGCGCCCGGTGATATCCTCGCCCTTGAGCGCGATACGCCCGGCACTGAGCGGGATACGCCCGGAGATCAGGTGGAACAGAGTGGATTTGCCGGCGCCGTTCGGGCCGATGATGGCATGGCGTTCACCTTGCCGGATATCCAGCGACACGCCGCGGATGATCGGCGTGGCGCCGAAGCTCTTGTGCAGATCCTGCAGCGAAAGCGCGATGGCGGTCATCTCACTGCCCTCCCTGGCGGCCGGGTTGTGACCCTGATTGCGCACCGGGTTCCTGGCCGGCGACATGCCAGGCGCGCAGCAGCATGGGCGTCAGGCGGCGGCCCAGCCACAAGGCGAAGGCCTGCAAAGCCAGTGCGGCGAACCAGGGCATCACGGTATTGCTGGCGAAAGCCAGGCCGAAGAATTTCATCCCCGGCCCGTCGGTGGCGGTCTTGACCAATTGATGATGCGCCACCTCGATCAGCAGCGACAGGCCGCAAAGCCCGAGCAAAGCCGGCACCAGCATGGCGCCATAGGCCGGCAGCAGCAGATGCAGCCGATGACGCCGCGCCAGCGGTTCATGCATCAGGATCAGGCCGGCAATGCCGCCCGGTGCGAACACCACCATGCTGATGAACAGCAGGCCGAAATACAGCATCCAGGCGCCGGTCAGGTCGCTGAGGAAAGTTTGCAGCAAGGTGACCAGCACGGCGCCGAGGATCGGCCCGGCGAAATGGCCGACACCACCGATGAAGGTCATCAGCAGCACCACGCCGGATTGCGCGCCGGAGATATTCACCGCATTCATCAATTCAAAATTGATCGCCGCCAGGCCGCCGGCAATGCCGGCGAAGAAACCCGAGGCGCAGAAGGTGATGAAGCGGATCATCTGGGTGGAATAGCCGACGAATTCCGCGCGTTCCGGATTCTCGCGCACCGCGTTGCACATGCGGCCCAGCGGCGTGCGGGTCCAGGCGAACATCAGCACCATGCACAGGAAACACCAGACCGCGATCAGGTAATAGACCTGGATCTGCGGCCCGTAGCTGATATCGAACAGCCGCAGCATCTTGGTGCGGTTGGCGGTGACGCCTTCCTCGCCGCCGAAGAAACCGCGCAGGATCAGCGACATCGAGGCGATCAATTCGCCGAGGCCGAGCGAGATCATGGCAAAGGCCGTGCCGGCACGGCGGGTGGAGACGGCGCCGAAGATGACGCCGAACAACAGCCCGGTGACGCCGCCGGCCAGCGGCAGCAGCGGCAGCGGGATGCCCAGCTTCTGCGCCGCCACCGTGTTCATGGCATGCACGGTGAGAAAGCCGCCGAGGCCGTAATACACCGCATGGCCGAAGGACAGCATGCCGGTCTGGCCCAGCAGCATGTTATAGCTGAGCGAGAACACGATCATGATGCCCATCATGCACATCGTGGTCAGGGCGGCGCCGGAGGCGAAGATTTTCGGCGCCAGCAGGAAGGCGATGGCGGTCAGCACCCAGAAGGCATAACCGACATAGTTGATGCTGCCGGGCCGGTGGGCGGCGGTCAGGTTCGGACTGGTCATGGCTCAGGTCTCCCGCGTGCCCATCAGGCCGGTCGGCCGGAAGATCAGAATCAGCACCAGCATCAGATAGGGGATGATCGGCCCGACCTGCGCCACCGTCACCTGCCACAGATCGCTGAGGAAACCCTGCATCGGCCGGGTCATGCCGACGGCACCCAGCATGTCGCCGAGCGAATAATTGATCGCGATGGCGAAGGTCTGCACCAGGCCGATCAGCAGCGAAGCGATGAAGGCACCGGGCAGGGAGCCGAGGCCGCCGAACACCACCACCACGAACAGGATCGGCCCCAGCACATGCGCCATGCTGGGCTGCGTCACCAGCGCCGGGCCGGCAATCACGCCGGCAATCGCCGCCAGGCCGCAGCCGAAGCCGAACACCATCATGAAGACGCGCGGCACGTTATGCCCCAGCATCGCCGCCATATGCGGATGGGTCAGTGCCGCCTGGATGATCAGGCCGATGCGCGAACGGGTCAGGATGGTGAGCAGCACCAGGAAGATCGCCACCGAGGTGAGCAGCATGAACATGCGGAAGGCGGGATAGGTGGTGCCGAACAGGGTGAAGGCCGGGAAATCGAGCAGGGCCGGCACGCGGTAATCCACCGGCAGCTTGCCCCAGATCATCTGCACCAGTTCCTCGATCACAAAGGCGAGGCCGAAGGTGAACAGCAATTCCGCCACATGGCCCCATTTATGCACCGTGCGCAGGCCCCAGCGTTCCACCGCCGCACCGATCAGGCCGACCAGCACCGGCGCCACGATCAGCGCCAGCCAGAAATTCATCCACTGGCTGATCTGGTAGCCGAAATAGGCGCCCAGCATATAGAAGCTGGCATGGGCAAAATTGAGCACGCCCATCATCGAGAAAATCAGTGTCAGCCCGCTGGCGAGCAGGAACAGCAGCATGCCGTAGAGCACGCCGTTCAGCGTTGAAAACAATACCAGTTCCAGCAAGTCGCTTCCCCCTCGCCCAGTGTACCAGGTCGTTGGATAAGCCGCCCTGTGCGGCTTGTCGAACGCTCCGGAAGTTCCGGCAACGGCGCGGCCCCTGCCCAGATAACCCCTGGGACCAGGGCCGCGCCTGCATCATTCAATGCCGGATCAACTCGGCTTGGCCATCTTGCAGGTGGTGGGCACATCGGTATCGCCCATCTTCACCACCGCCTTGGTCTTCCAGCCCCAACCGGTGCCTTCCTCGTCGAACTTCATGTCGCCGGTCACCGGGGTGAACACTTCGATATACATATCCTGGAAGAACTGATGATCCTCGGCGCGCATATAGGTATCGGCGCCGTAGATATTCTTGTACTTCATGCCGCGCAGCTTCTCGACGAACACCTTCGGGTCGTTCGACTTGGCTTCCTTCATGGCGATGGCAAGCATCTCCATTTCATTGCGCACGCGCGGATACCACCAGCCCTGGTTATTCGACTTCTTACGGAATTCGGCTTCCCATTCCTGGTTCGCCTTGGTGGCAACATTGGCGCTGCCTTCCACGATGGTGTAGATGCGGTCCTGCAGGCCGGTCTGCTTGATCGCGGTCGGGCCGCCGGCACCACCGGCATAATAGGTGTACCAATCCACCTGCAGGCCGGCATCGGCCGCCGCCTTGAGCAGCAGCGACATATCCGAACCCCAGTTGCCGGTGATCACGCTGTCGGCACCGCTGGCCTTGATCTTGGCGACATAGGGCGCGAAGTCGGTCACCTTGGCCAGCGGATGCAGTTCATCGCCGACGATCTGCACATCCGGCCGCTTCGCCTTCAGCATCTCATTGGCCGATTTGCGCACCGCCTGGCCGAAGGAATAATCCTGATTGATCAGGTAGACCTTCTTCACCTTCGGATTGTCGCGCATGTAGCTGGTCAGCGCCGCCATCTTGATATCGGCATGGGCATCCCAGCGGAAATGCCAGTAGCTGCATTTGTCGTTGGTGAAGGCCGGATCCACGGCGGCATAGTTGAGGTAGACCACCTCCTTGCCGGGATTGCGTTCGTTATGCTTGTTGACGAAATCGATCAGCGCCGCCGCCACGCCGGAACCATTGCCCTGGGTCAGGATGCGGGCTCCGGCATCGATCGCCTTCTGCGCCGCCACGATGCTTTCCTGCGGGCTCAGCTTGTTGTCGTAGGTGAGCAATTCCATCTTCTGGCCGTTGACGCCGCCGGCCGCGTTGATGCGCTCGATCATGTATTGGAAATGCTTCACGCCATGCTCGCCGATCGGCGCCATGGCGCCGGAAAGCGGATCGATATAGGCGATTTTCACCTGCGCCAGGCTGGGCGTGGCCATCATGCCCAGGGCCGCCGCCGCCATCATCGGCAACGCGTAACGAACTGCCATTGTTTCCTCCATCCCGTTTTTCTTCTGTCGCGGCACCGGCCCGACGCCCTGCGCCGTGACCGCTGCCGATCCCCTGCCGCGGGCAGGAAATTCCGTTATTGTCAAAACCTGCCGGCTTAGCCGGCTCACTTCACGATGCCAGCTCACTTCACGATGGCGGCATAGACCATGTCGCGCAGCAGGGCGCGGTAGGTCAGGCGCTGGCGCGGCGACTGCATCATGTAGACCACGAACAGGTCATTCTTGGGATCGACCCACATATAGGTGCCGCCGGCACCACCCCAGTTATATTCGCCGGCCTTGCCCATCATCGGCGAGATGCCATCCTGCAAACGCACCGAGAAGCCGAGGCCGAAACCATAGCCCGGGCCGGGCAGGTAATACGGGCCGGGCTTCACCATGTCGCCCATATGGTCGCTGGTCATGGTGCCGATGGTGGCCGGGCCGAGATACCGCCGGCCATCCAGGCTGCCCTTGTTGAGCAGCATCTGCAGGAAGCGGGCATAATCCATCGCGGTGCCGACCAGGCCGCCGCCGCCGGATTCAAACTTCGCCACCTGGCGCGGCTCGCTGAAATCCACCCCGGTGCCGATATTGCGGTCATTGGCAAACGGCTCGGCGATACGCTTCTGCTTCGCCGCATCGGTGACGAAGAAGCTGGTATCCTTCATGCCGAGCGGCTTGAACAGCCGGCGCTCGAAGACCTGGCTCAGCTTGGCACCTTCGGCCACTTCCACCACACGGCCGAGAATGTCGGTATTATAGCCATAATCCCACACCGTGCCGGGCTGATAGCCGAGCGGCAGCTTGGCGATACGCTCGGCGAATTCGGCATTATCGGCATCGCTGGCAAGCGCGCCGCTGCTTATATAGGCGCGCTTCTGCGGCGTATCGCCGAAAAATCCGTAGGTGATGCCGGCGCTGTGGCGGAACAGGTCCTGCAAGGTGATCGGCCGCGCCGGCACCAGTTCCTGCAGCTTCTTCTGCGGATCGGCCGGATCGGGCTTTTCCACCAGCAGCTTGCTATCCTTGAAAGCCGGGATATGGCGCGCCAGCGGATCGGCCAGGGTGAGGCGGCCTTCCTCCACCAGCATCATCGCCGCCACCGAGGTGATCGGCTTGGTCATCGAATAGATGCGGAAGATGCTGTCCTTGGCCATCGCAATCTTGGCCTGCGGATCCTGCTGCCCGACCGCCTCGAAATAGGCGATCTTGCCATGGCGCGCCACCAGCAGCACGGCGCCGGGGATCGCGCCCTTTTCCACATCCTGCTTCATTCTGGCAGTGATCTTGCCCAGCTGCGTCGAGGACAGGCCGAGCGCTTCCGGCTTTTCACGCGGCAATTCCGCCGCGCGTGCCGCACCGGTCAGCGGGCCGGGCAGCAGGGCCATGGTTGCCGGCAGCAGGGCTGCCAGGCAGGCCGTCAATATCCTGGCCGTGAACATCCTGGCCGTGAACACAATAACGGGTTTACGCGGCGCATGCTGACGCGACATTGTGTATCCTCCCGAATGGCGCTTCATTTATTTGCTTGAGCGCCTTATTTGTGGGATTGTCCGACAAAGTAATCTGCCCGTCAAGGGAATAACTACAGGGGGAAGCGTCGCGTCATGAGCGAGGTTCGCGACGAAGACATTTCGCAACAGGAAGCCAGCCAGCAACAGGAAGCCGGTGAGCAGCAGGAAACCAGCGAGCGTTTTTCGCGTATTGTCAGCATGCCGGCCTATCAGCGCGTGGCCGAGGCGATCGAGCGTGAAATCGTCAGCGGCCGGCTGCGGCCCGGCGAGGCGCTCGGCACCGAGGCCGAACTGGTGCGGCAATTCGGCGTCAACCGCTCCACCGTGCGCGAGGGTATCCGCCTGCTGGAGCAGGGCGGCATGATCCATCGCGATTCCAGCCGCCGGCTCTATGTCGACCTGCCGCATTACGACCGCCTGGCCTCGCGCATGAGCCGCGCCCTGGTGCTGCATCAGGTGACGTTCCGCGAATTATGGGAAGCGGCGATGGCGCTCAGCCTCGCCACCATCGAAATGAGCATCGAGCGCGCCACGCCGGCGGTGATCGAGCGGCTGGAACGCAACATCGAAGCCACCAAGGCGGCGCGCCACGATCCCACCCGGGTCGGTGAACTGGATGGCGAATTCCATCTCGCGCTGGAGGAGGCCAGCGGCAACCGCGTGCTGCGGCTGGCGCGCGAGCCATCCAACATGCTGATCTATCCGGTGACCGAACTGGTGGTGCGCGATGTGCCGCAGGGTGCCGACCGCCTGATCCATGCCCATGGCATGCTGGTGCAGGCGGTGAAGGACAAGGATGTCGAACTCGGCAAACTCTGGACCCGGCGCCATCTCAACGACTGGCGCAAGGGCTTTGAAATCGGCGGCCGCGATTTCGACCAGCCGGTCGACATGGTGCTGCTGGAAGCGCGCCGCGGCGGCCAGGATTTGTAGTCGCGATCTATAATTTCGGCATGCGGCAGGTGGTGGGCAGCGCGGTGGCTGCGGCCGGGATGTGGCCCATGCTGCGCCAGCCCCAGCCGGTATTCTCCTCATCGAAGCGCATCCCGCCCAGCAGCGGCCCGAAGGAAGCAATCACCAGATCCTGCAACAGCTGGTGATCCTCGGCGCGCAACCAGGCGCGGCCGCCATACATGCTGCGATATTCCGCCCCTGATAGGGCCAGGGACAGACCCCGCGCATTGCCGGCCGCCGCCGGCACGCGGTCGATGGCCTGATCCAGCATCTCCATCAGCGCGCGGATACGCGGCACATTGAAGCTGCCGCCGAAGCGGGCGCGGAAGGCCGTCTCGATGCCGGCCTGCCCATCCTTTGGCGCATCCGCGCCGGGATCGTTGGCCTGACCCTCGATCACGGCATAGACGCGATGCTCCAGCCCGGTCTGGCGCACCGCTGTAGGGCTGCCGATGCCGCTAGCATAATAGGTATACCAGTCCACATTCAGCCCGGCATCGGCGGCAGCCTTGAGCAGCAGCGCCAGGTCGTTGCCCCAATTGCCGGTGATCACGCTATCGGCGCCGCTGGCCTTGATCTTGGCGACATAAGGCGAGAAATCGGTGATCTTCGCCATCGGATGCAGTTCATCGCCGGCAATCTGGATATCGCTGCGTTTGGCGCGCAGCATGTCGAGCGCCGATTTGCGCACCGCCTGGCCGAAGGAATAATCCTGGTTGATGAGATAGACGCGGCGGGTTTGCGGGCGCTGCGCCAGGAAATCGGTCAGCGCCTGCATCTTCATGTCGGCATGGGCATCAAAGCGGAAATGCCAGGGCGAACATTTCTCGTTGGTCAGCGCCGGATCGATGGCGGCGTAATTCAGGAACAAGGCCTGCCGTTCCGGATTGCGCTCGTTATGCTTGTCGAGAAAATCCACCAAGGCGGCAGCGGCAGCGGATGAATTGCCCTGCGCGAAGATGCGGATGCCGGCATCCAGCGCCTTCTGCGCCGCCACGATGGTTTCCTGCGGACTGAGCTTGTTGTCATAGGCCACGATCTCGTAACTGCGCGCACCACGCGACAATCTTTCCGCCATGAAACGGAAATGGTTGAGGCCGTTCTGCGTTACAGCGGCGGCACCACCGGAAAGCGGATCGATGAAGGCGATGCGCAGCGGCTCGGCCAGGGCCTGTGCCGGCGTGGCGAGTGCAACCAGCAAGGCCAGGCGGGCAATGGGGCGGGCAACGAGACGGAAAACGGACATGGCGCGGCTCCGGGCTGAAACTGCGCGCAAGGTAACCGCCCGGCGACATTGATCAAGCCATGGCCGGGATGAATAATATTCGTGCGCCAATTACCCGGGAGTGGCCGGCGCAAGCCCACAGCTGCCCGGTTTAATTTCTGACCGACTGACCCTCCCCCTCCGTCGTCATGCCCGGGCTCGACCCGGGCATCTCTTGGCAATTGGAAAAATACCTAAAGAACGGACGAAAAATGGGATGCCCGGGTCAAGCCCGGGCATGACGATTTTTTCGGGGATGGGTTTGAGCAATGCAATCTTTGGACGGCGCCGATTTCGCGTTCCGTCAAGGCCTGAAGGTGCAGAACACCAGCAATGCCGCGTCTTGCGACGCTATGACAAAAACCGAACCGGACAGCTGTCGCCTGCGCGTATCAAGACGGGCTGTGTTCTGCGGCCCTGCCTCAGCCTTTCAGGGCCTGGGCGGCAAACGGCTTGAGGTCGATCTGCGGCCGGGCGCCGACATGGCTGATCACCTCGGCAGCACACAGGCTGCCGAGCCGGCCGCAGGCATGCAGGTCGAAATCCGCCACATAGCCATGCAGGAAGCCGGCGGCATAAAGATCGCCGGCACCGGTGGTATCCACCACCGACACGCCGGGCACCGCATCGATGATATGCACATTCTGCCCGGCCAGGATCACCGAGCCTTTTTCCGAGCGGGTCAGCGCCGCCACATCGACATGGTTGCGCACATGCTGCAGGGCGCCATCAAAATCGCTGCTCTGGTAGAGCGAGACGATCTCGCTTTCATTGGCGAACAGGATATCGATGTTGTGTTCCACCAGATGCTGGAATTCGGCGCGGTGGCGTTCGACGCAGAAGGCATCCGACAGCGTCATCGCCACCTTGCCGCCGGCTTCGTGGGTCAGGCGCATCGCCTTGCGCATGGCTTCCTTGGCATGCGGCTGATCCCACAGATAGCCTTCCAGATAGGTCACCTGGGCGGCGGCCACGGCGGCCGGGTCGATATCATCCGGTGTCATCTGGGCGCAGGCGCCGAGATAGGTGTTCATGGTGCGCTGGGCATCCGGCGTCACCAGGATCAGGCAGCGCGCGGTGGCCGGACCATCGCTGGCCGGCGCAGTATCGAAGCCGACACCGATCTTGCGGATATCACTGCTGAAGGCGGCGCCCAGTTCATCATCGCGCACCCGGCCGACAAACCGCACCGCACCGCCCAGCATGGCGATGCCAGCGGCGGTATTGGCCGCCGAGCCACCCGACATGCGCACCTTGGCGGCCGGCATGGCGGCGTAGATCGCCTCGGCGCGCTCGGCATCGATCAGCGTCATATGCGCCTTGTTCATGCCATGCTGCAGCAGGAAGGCGTCGTCCACCTGGGCCAGCACATCGACGATGGCATTGCCGATGGCGAGAACGCCCTTCTGGGACGCAGTGGAAGCAGATGCGGTCATGGAAGCCTACCCGGTGAGAAAGTTTGCAGTTACTCTCCCTTACCCCGGCCATGAAAAGAACGCAATTCGGTGGAGGAATCGAGAACCATGAGCGAGTTGATCCGGTTGACCGCGCGCCAGGCGGTGGATGGTCTTAAAAAGCGTGATTTCACCCCCGCCGAACTGATTGATGCCGCCGCCGCGCGCATCGCGGTGGTGGAGCCGAAGGTGAATGCGCTGCCCACCCTGTGCCTGGAGCGCGCCCGCGCCGCTGCCGAACGGCTGCAACACCCCGACAATCCCGGCCCGGGCTATCTTTACGGCCTGCCGATGGCAATCAAGGATCTGGTGGAAGTGGCCGGCATGCGTACCACCTGGGGCAGCCGCGCCTTCGCCGATCATGTCTCGACCCGCTCCGACTGGTCGGTGGAACGCCTGGAAGCCAAGGGCGCGCTGATCGTCGCCAAGGCCAATACGCCGGAATTCGGCGCCGGCGCACAGACTTTCAACGATGTATTCGGCACCACCACCAATCCGTGGAATACCGCGCTCACCCCGGGCGGCTCGTCGGGCGGCTCGGCGGTGGCGGTGGCGACCGGCGAGGTCTGGCTCGCCGATGGTTCCGATCTCGGCGGTTCCCTGCGCATCCCGGCCAGTTTTGCCGGCGTGGTCGGCCTGCGCCCGTCGCCCGGCCGGGTCGCGGTCGGGCCACGCGCGCTGCCCTTTGATACCCTGGCGGTGAACGGGCCGATGGGCCGCACCGTCGGCGACGTGGCCTTGCTGCTGGATGCCCAGAGCGGCCTCGATACCCGCGATCCGCTCACCCTGCCGGCGCCGACTGAAAGCTTCGTGGCGACGGTGGACCGGCAGATCGCCCTGGGCCGGCTGCCGAGCCGCTTTGCCGGCGGCTGCCGCATCGCCTTCAGCCCCGATCTCGGGCTCTGCCCGGTCGATCCGGAAGTGGTGGCACTCTGCGAGGCGGCGATGCAGCGGCTGCAAAAGCTCGGCGCCCGCATCGATGGCAAGGCGCCCAGCTTCCAGGATGCCGAGGAATGTTTCCAGGTGCTGCGCGCAATCAATTTCGCCGCCAGCGTCTGGCCGCGTATCCACGACAAACAGGAACTGGTCAAGCCGGAAGTGATCTGGAATGCCCAGAAGGGCCTCAAACATTCCGCCGAGGAAATCGCCATCGCGCGCCAGCAGCAGGGGGCGCTCTACAACCGCATCGCGGCTTTCTTCGAGCAGCATGATTTCCTCGCCCTGCCCACCGTGGTGGCGCCGCCCTTCGATCATCGCCAGCGTTATCTGGAAGAGGTGAATGGCCGCAAGTTCGACACCTACATTTCCTGGCTGGTGCTGACCTTCGCCGTCACCCTGACCGGCACGCCGGCGATCTCGCTGCCGGTCGGCTTCACCAAATCCGGCCTGCCGGTGGGGCTGCAGATCGTGGCGCGGCCACGCGGCGATGCCGAATTGCTGGCGCTGTCCGCTGTGCTGGAAGCCGACCTGGCGCTCGGCACGGAAAATCCGGTCGAGCCGCGCTGATGCTGGCCGCCCTGCGTCTCGCCTTCGCGCAGCTATCCGATCCGGCTTTCCGCCGGGTGCTGCTGCGCAGCCTGGGCGTGACGCTGGCGGTGTTTGTGCTGCTCGGCGTGGCGGTGTGGTATGGCATCGGCCTGCTGCCCGCCACCGGCACCGGCTGGCTCGACAGCCTGATTGCGGTGCTGTCCGGCCTCGGCGCCTTTATGCTCAAGCTTTTGCTGTTTCCGCTGGTGATGACCGCCGCCATCGGCCTGTTCCTGGATGACGTGGCCGAGGCGGTGGAAAAGCGGCATTATCCCGGCGATCCGCCCGGCAAGCCGCTGGATACCATGCCGGCCCTGCTGCAATCGCTGCGCTTCCTGCTCGTGGTGCTCGGCCTCAACCTCCTGTTGCTACCGGTCTATCTGGTGCTGCTGTTCTTTCCGCCGTTCAAGCTGGCGCTGTTCTATGTCGTGAACGGCTATCTGGTGAGCCGGGAATATTATGAATTGGTGGCCAGCCGCTATCTGCCGCGCGCCGAGCTGGAACGCCTGTGCCGGCGCCACAAAGGAGATTTATGGCTTGCCGGCATGCTCATTGTTTTTCTGTTAACCATTCCTCTGCTAAATCTGGTTGTACCGATCGTCGCCACCGCGTTCATGGTCCATATTTTCAAGCGCCTGCCGCCGGTACCAGGGATATCGCAGTCGCAGGTGTGACCAGAGCAAGGCTTGAGCCGACGGGCAGCATAAGTCCGCAGGGCGGACGCAGCTTTGGGATGAGGGGTTACCGCATGTTTGGTCGCAAGAAGCCAGTTGAAACATCCGCCGCGATTTTACCCGCCGCGCCGCCACCCCGGACGCCGCAGCTGGTGGCCGCCGCCGCCAGCCCGGCCCAGAACCCGGCAGCCGTGCATGAATTGAGGCCGGTCGAGCCCAAATTGGTCGAGCCCAAGCTGGTCGATCAGGGGCCGGCCCAGGCGATGCAGGTTCAGGCGGCAGCCGCCGAGCCGGTCATGATGCTGGAAACCGCCGCCACCGCCAGGCCGGCCAGCGACGACCTGCCGCCATTGCCGCTGCATCTGCAGCGTTTCGGCCGCCCCAGCCTGCCCGTCACCCCCGCCAATCCCCCCCCCGCCATTCCCACCCCCGGCAATCAAGGACAATCCACCATGAGCGAAACGTCTGGTTCCTCTCCGACCTTCCGCCCTGAAATCGCCAAGCGTCCGGCGATGGATCTCGGCCAGCGCCCGGCCAGCCCGGCCATGCCGGCCATGCCCAGTGCCGCCGCCCCGGCGGCCGCCCCTGCCGCCAGTCGCGGCGACAACCCGGAGCCCAAAGTGCTTATCATTGGTCGTGAAATCAGTCTGACAGGTCAGATCACCGCCTGCGATCGCGTGGTGGTGGAAGGCAAGGTGGAAGCCACCCTGACCGATAGCCGCTTCATCGAGATTGCCGAAACCGGCCAGTTCAAGGGCTCGGCGGAAATCGAGGAAGCCGAAATCCGCGGCCGTTTCGAAGGCAAGCTGAGCGTGCGCGGCCGCCTGCTGATCCGCGGCTCGGGCAAGGTGATGGGCGAAGTCGCCTATGGCCAGATCGAAGTGGAATGCGGCGGCGAGCTGAGCGGCACGGTGCAGACCGTGGCCTCCGGCCGCCTCGCCACCTCCGCCGCCGCCGAGTAATCGGCGCCACCGGCATGTTTGCAGGATCGCGCGGCGGCAACGCCGCAAGGATGATCCATGGCCGGCAGTTCCGGGGCTGGCAGCGCGGCGGTTTCGCCGCGCTGTTGCTGTTGGGGCTGGCCGCCTGCGGCGGTGCGCCCAAGGCGCCGCCTCAGGCCGAAGCCCCGCCCGTCATTACCCCGGTTGCACCGCCGCCGCCCGCCGTGACCCTGGCGCCGCCGCCCGAAGTGCCGGGCGAACCACCACGCCGCCCGGTGGCCAAGGATGCGGTGGCGAAATCGGCCACTGAATTACGCAGCCTGTTCGGCCCGCCCGGCCAGGTGCGGCGTGAAGCCCCGGCCGAGGTGTGGCAATACACCGCCGAGCAGCCCTCCTGCGTGCTGCTGTTTTTCCTCTATCCCGGCGATACGCCCGGCAGCCTGACCGTGCAGCATGCCGAAGTGCTGGCGCGGCGACGCGGCGCCCCGGTTTCCGATGCCGATTGCGTCGGCGCCCTCTTGAAAACCCCAGCCACCCCGGGCCAAGCTGCTTCCTGAGATAGAGTGAGCTCCCGGGGGAAGACGCCATGGCGATTGACGAGGTGGTGCTGCGGCTCGACAGCACCGGGCAGCTTGCGCTGGGCGTGGTGCTGGCACTGATCATGTTCGGCGTGGCGCTGGATTTGCGCCTGAGCGATTTTGCCGCCGTGCTGCGCAAACCTTTCGCCCCCGTGCTGGGCATGATGGCGCAGGTTCTGCTGCTGCCGGCGGCGACCTGGGCGCTGACCATGCTGCTCAAGCCGCATCCTTCCATCGCCCTCGGCATGATCATCGTCGGCGCCTGCCCGGGCGGTAACCTGTCGAACCTGATCACCCATATGGGGCGCGGCAATACCGCGCTCTCGGTCTGCGTCACCGGCCTGTCCTCGGTGCTGGCGGTGATTTCCACGCCGCTCAACATCCTGTTCTGGGCCGGCCTCAATCCCGATACCGCCGCTCTGCTGCGCCAGATCGAGATCGAGCCGCTCGGCTTCATCCTTTCCACCGCCGCCATCCTGGGCCTGCCGATGGCCGCCGGCATGCTGCTGGCGCATAACCTGCCGGCCCTGGCGGCGCGGCTGCGCGGCCCGTTCCAGGCTGGCTCGTTCCTGTTCCTGGTGCTGTTCATCGCCGCCGCCGCCATCGCCAATGGCAAATACCTGTTCGGCTTCCTCGGCCTGATCATTCCGCTGGTGGCTTTGCATAACGCCCTGGCGCTCAGCGTCGGCTGGGGCGTATCGCGCATCGCCGGGCTGGACACACCCGATAGCCGCGCCATCACCATCGAGGTCGGGATGCAGAATTCCGGCCTTGGCCTGGCGCTGATCCTCAATCATTTCGACGCCCTGGGCGGCGCGGCGCTGATCGCCGCCGGCTGGGGCATCTGGCATATCGTGTCGGGCTGGACCCTGGCCAGCCTGTGGCGGCGCCAGGATCGCAAGGCCGGCAGGCTGTGAGGCCGTCATGAGCATTCTCATCACCGGCGCCGCCGGCTTCATCGGCAGCGCCCTGCTGCGCCGTCTGGCCGCCACCGGCGACGAGCCGGTGATCGGCCTGGATCGCCGCGCACCGGCTGCCGCCCCGGATAATACCGCCTTTCACCTCGGCGATATCCGCGACGGCGCGGCTCTGGCGGCGTTGTTCCAGCAGCTGCGGCCGCGCGTGGTGCTGCATCTGGCCTCCGTGGTGGCGGCCGGCGGCGATGCGGCGCTCGACCATGCCATCGATGTCGGCGGCACCGAGAATGTGCTGCATGCCTGCCAGGCTGCCGGGGTTGGCCGGCTGGTGGTCACCTCCAGCGGCGCCGCCTATGGCTATCATGCCGATAACCCGGTGCCGCTCAGCGAAACCGATGCCGTGCGCGGCAACGAGGATTTCCCCTATGCGCGCAACAAGCGCCTGGTGGAGGAAATGCTGGCGCGCTGGCGCCAGGTGTCGCCGGCACTGGAACAGGTGGTGTTCCGCCCCTGCACCGTGCTCGGCCCCGGCGTCGCCAACCAGATCACGGCGATTTTTGAACGTCCGCTGATCACCGGCCTGGCCGGCGCCAGCACGCCGTTCAGCTTCATCGCCGAAAGCGATGTGGTGGGCGCCTTGCAGCGCGCCGCCGCACCGGCTGGCGAAAATGGCCCGGCCGGGATCTACAATCTGGCCGGCGATGGCGCGCTCACCCTGCGCCAGATTGCCCAAGCGGTTGGCAAGCCCTATCTGCCGGTGCCGCCGGCGGCGATGCGCGGCGCGCTCTGGTTGGCCAACCGGCTGGGCCTGACCAATCTCGGCCCGGCCCAGGTGCAGTTCCTGCAATACCGCCCGGTGCTGGACAATACCCGGCTCAAGGCGCAATTCGGCTATGTGCCGGCCTATGACAGCGCCGCCGCCTTCGACCGCTACTGGCAGGCGCGGGGAAAACCGGCATGACCCATCTGATCATCGGCGCCGGCCCGGCCGGCCTGGCTGCCGCCAAGGCGTTCAAGGATGCCGGCCTGGCCTTCGAGGTGGTGGAAGCGCAGGCCGATATCGGCGGGCAATGGCTTTATGGCGGCCCGGCCAGCGCGGTCTATGCCTCCACGCATCTGATTTCATCCAAAGGCACCACGGCGTTTGACGCGCTGGCGATGCCGGATGATCTGCCGGCCTATCCGCGCCATGATCAGGTGCAGGCCTATTTGCGCGATTTCGCCCATCGCTTCGGGCTTTATCCGCAAATCCGGCTCAGCACCCGCGCCGAGAAGGTCACGCGCAATGGCAGCGCCTGGCAGGTGGCGTTCAGCGACGGCACGGCGCGCGACTATGCCGGCATCGTGATCGCCAATGGCCATCTCAGCGAACCCAACCTGCCGCCGATCCCGGGCCGCTTCAGTGGCGAGTTGCTGCATAGCAAGGCCTACAAGACCGCCGATATCTTCGCGGGCAAACGTGTATTGATCGTCGGCGCCGGCAATACCGGCTGCGACATCGTGGTGGATGCGGTGCATCGCGCCAAAAGCGTGGCCTGGAGCCTGCGCGGCGGCAATCACTTCGTGCCGAAATTCTTTGCCGGCAAACCGGCCGATGCCGGCAACCACAATAAACGCTTCGTGTTGCCGCGCTGGCTGCGCTCGCGGCTGCATGAAGCAGTTTTGCGCATCCTGGTCGGGCCGCCGGAACGTTTCGGCCTGCCCAAACCGCGCCACCGGCTTTATGACCGCACACCGATCGTCAATTCCCTGGTGCTGCAACATCTCGGCCAGGGCGACGTGGCGGTGCGGCCACCGATTGCGGCCTTCGATGGCGAGATGGTGCGCTTCCAGGATGGCCGCGCCGAGGCATTTGATCTGGTGCTGCTGGCCACCGGCTACCGCACCACCTTTCCCTTCCTGGATACCGCCTGGCTGAACTGGCGCGATCCGGCGCCGCATCTTTATCTCAACATCTTCCCGCCGGAGGATAATGGCCTGTTTGTCTGCGGCCTGCTGGAAGGCGCCGGCATCGGCTGGCAGGGCCGCATGCTGCAAGCCGAATTGATCACCGCCTATCTGGCGGCACGCGACAAGCCGGCCGGCGCCGAATTGCGCCGCCGCGCCGCCGCCTATTGCGCCGCGCCGCGCCCGGCCGATGCCGGCGAACACGGCATCTTCGTCGATTTCCAGGATTACCGCCGCCTACTCGGCAAGATCATCGCCGGGCTGAAATAACTGGCGGAAGGCGGCATAGGGCAGGGCGCCGAGCGCCTTGTCGTCGCTGACCAGCACGGCACCGGCAGCCCTGGCCTCGGCGCGCAGCAGCGCATCGCGGCTGGCCATACTGGGCGGCGCTGGCGGGGCGGCGCCATGCAGCATCTGGAATAAATCGAGCAAAGCGCGCCGCCGCGCCGCCTCCGGCACCTGGCGCAATTCCGCCAGCACATGGCCGCTCGGCCTCAATGTCAGCCCGGCCGCCGCCAGCCGCGCCGCATCGCCATGGCGCAGGATGGCGTCATAGGCGTTGCTGTCGAGCAGATACCCGGTCAATCAACATCTTCCGTCTTCGGCGTGAAGCGGCATAGATCGCGGATGCGGCAGCGCGGACAGGCCGGCTTGCGCGCCTTGCAGATATAGCGGCCATGCAGGATCAGCCAGTGATGCGCATGCTGGATGAAGGCCTTGGGCACCACCTTCTCCAGCCCCAGTTCCACCGCCAGCGGGGTTTTGCCCGGCGCCAGGCCGGTGCGGTTGGCGACCCGGAAGATATGCGTATCGACCGCGATGGTGGGTTCGCCCCACAGCACATTCAGCACCACATTGGCGGTCTTGCGGCCGACGCCGGGCAAGGCCTGCAAGGCCGCGCGGTCACGCGGCACCTGGCCGCCATGCTGGCGCACCAGGATATCCGACAGCGCGATGACATTCTTGGCCTTGGCGTTGAACAGGCCGATGGTCTTGATATGCTGCTTCAGCCCGGCCTCACCCAGGTGCAGCATCGCCGCCGGGTCGCGCACTGCCTGAAACAACGCCCGCGTCGCCTTGTTGACCCCGATATCGGTGGCCTGGGCCGACAGCACCACCGCCACCAGCAGGGTATATTCGTTGACATAGTTCAGTTCGGTTTTCGGTTCCGGCTCGGCAGCGGCGAGGCGGGCGAAAAGCTCATGAATCTCGGCGGGCGATAATTTCTTCGGTTTGGCGGGCATGATGCATCTCGGGGCTTGCGGCGGGCAGCCGCCTGACCGATTCTTTAGCCCATGCCACGCCTGCTTGTCCTGCTTTTGCTGACCCTGCTCTGCCTGCCGGTGCCGCCAGCGGCGGCACAGCCGGCCTGCCGGCTGCCGGAGAAGCTGGAAAACAGTGCCTGTGCGCAGCAGGGGCCGCGACGCGGCGAGCCGGGCCAGTTCGACTATTATGTGCTGGCGCTGAGCTGGTCGCCCGGCTTCTGCGCCGCGCCGCGCCAGGCCAAGGCCAATCCGCTGCAATGCCAGGATAACCGCTTCGGCTTTGTGGTGCATGGCCTGTGGCCGCAATATGCCGCCGACCGGGGTGCCAGGCCGGGCAGCAAAACCCAGCCCGGCAACAGCCCGCCCGCCGATAGTCAGCCCTGGCCGCAATATTGCCAGCCGCAGCATCAGCCGCTGCCCGAAGCCGTGCTGCGACGCCATCTCTGCCGCCAGCCCGGCACGGCGCTGATGAATTGCCAATGGGCCAAGCATGGCAGTTGCAGCGGTCTGGCGGTGCCGGATTATTTCGCCGCCATCGACACCATCATGCAGCGCCTGACCCTGCCGGCACTGACTCGGGGCGAAAGTAATGTCAGCCTGGTGCTGGAGGTTTTCCTGCGCGCCAATGCCGCCAGCGGGCTGAAACGCGAGCATGTCATGCTGATCGTCAAGGATGCGGCGCTGAGTGAGATACGCATCTGTTACGCGAAGAATCTGACGGAATTTGTGGTCTGCGACGGCAGGGGTGGCAGCGGCCGCCCCGGCCGTAAACTTATTGTACACTGAACCGTCACACCGCTTGCGCGCCAGCGGGCGCTACCGGAATATCGCCGCGCGCAGTATCGCGCGCGTTTATTTGTTTTCCGGGAGGAAACATGATCCTGCAACGCTCCATCGGCGCGCGCATCGTCGCGGCCATGCTGGCTGCCACCTTTCTCGGTATCGGCATCGTCGCCGCCTATATGGTGGCCGACAATCTGCGCGCGGCGCGCGATGAAATCGAGCAGGCGATGCTGGATTATTATGGCGATGTGCAGGATGGCGTGGTGCAGGAAATCCGCGCCCTGGAAGCGGTGAGCAACACCGTGGCCGGTTTGCGCGGCGTGCAGGATGCGGTGGTGAAGCAGGATCGTGACGGCGGTCTGGCGATCCTGGCCGAAAGCATGAAATTCCTCACCGAACGCCAGGGCATCGGCCTGATCACCATCCAGGTGCCGCCGGGCGTGGCCTTCATGCGCTCGCATAACCCGAAGGCGTTCGGCGACAATGTGCTGGCGCGCCGCCTGACCGTGAAGCAGACGCTGGAAACCGGCCGCACCCATAGCGGCATCGAGCCCGGCCGCGACAATCTTTCGATCTTCAGCAGCGTGCCGCTGCGTGCCGATGGCAAGCTGATCGGCGTGGTCGATACCGGCACCGTGCTGGGTGAGGAATTCGTCAAGCGCATGAAGGCGCGCAGCAAGGTGGAGGTGAGCATCCATCTGCCCGATGGCGACAATTTCAAGCTTTACGCCGCCACCCACCGCATGCAGCTTGCCACCCCGGCCGACCTCAAGGCGGCGATGCAGGGCCAGACCCGCCAGGGCAGCAGCAGCCGCGACGGCAAACAATACGCCATGCTGACCGCGCCGATGACCAATTATTCCGGCCAGCCGGTGGCGGTGGTGGAGATCGTCGCCGATACCAGCCGTCAGGCCGCCGAGGCGCGTAATGCACTGATCGTGCTGATCGCCATCGCCGTGGCGGCTCTGGGCCTGACCACCATCATCGCCGTGCTGCTGGCGCGCGGCATCAACCGGCCGATCAGTGCGATCACCGGCGCGATGCAGCAGATTGCCCAGGGCAATCTCGATACCGCGATCCCCGAGGAAAACCGCGCCGACGAGATCGGCCGCATGGCGGCGGCTTTGGCCGTGTTCAAACGCAATGCGCTGGAGAACCGCCGCCTGGCGGCGGAGCAGGAACAGCAGCGCGCACGCCATGAAGCCGAACGCCGCGAGCAGGAAGCGGCGCTCGACCGCGCCGTCGGCCAGGTGGTGGAGGCCGCCGCCAATGGCGATCTGGCGCGGCGCATCGACACGGCGGAACTGGATGGCGTGATGCACAAGCTGGGCGACGGCGTCAACCGCCTGGTCGGCACCACCGACGGCGCCTTGCGCGAATTGTCGGAAGTGCTGGGCCGGCTGGCCGATGGCGATCTGGGTGCGCGCATGAATGGCGGCCATCGCGGCGTGTTCGGCGAATTGCAGCAGGATACCAACCGCATGGCCGGCAAGCTGACCGAGATCGTGCAGCAGCTCGGTACCGCCACCCATGCGGTGCGCGACGCGGCGCATGAAATCTCCGCCGGCAGCAACGATCTGGCCGGGCGCACCGAGCAGCAGGCTGCCAGCCTGGAGGAAACCGCCGCCTCGATGCATGAAATCACCGCTACGGTGAAGCAGAATGCCGACAATGCCCAGGCCGCCAACCAGCTGGCCGGCGTGGCGCGCGACACCGCCAATCGCGGCGGCAGCGTGGTGGCCGATGCGGTGACGGCGGTGGCACGGATCGAGGAAAGCGCGCAGAAGATCAGCGACATTGTCGGCCTGATCGACGAAATCGCCTTCCAGACCAATCTGCTGGCGCTCAATGCCTCCGTGGAAGCGGCCCGCGCTGGCGAGGCCGGCAAGGGTTTTGCGGTGGTGGCGCAGGAAGTGCGCAGCCTGGCACAGCGCAGCGCCAATGCCTCACGCGAGATCAAGGCACTGATTGCGGAATCCAACAATCAGGTGCGCAGCGGCGCCGCGCTGGTCAAGCAAACCGGGCAGTCGCTCGACGATATCGTCGGCGCGATCAAGAAAGTGTCGGATATCGTGGCCGAGATCGCCGCCGCCAGCAGCGAGCAGGCCACCGGGCTGGAGGAAGTCAACACCGCCGTCGGCAATATGGACGAGATGACGCAAAGAAATGGCGCTCTGGTGGAGCAGACCAATGCCTCGGCGCAATCCCTGGCCGGTCAGGCCGACCAGCTTGCCCGCACGGTCGGCTTCTTCCGGTTGTGATTGTAAGCGAGTGCTAACAGCGAGCGGCCTTCCTGGTTTGCCATAAACATCCTAGGATGGCCGCGCCATGGACAACGCCAAGGAAAAATTTCTCGCTTCGCTGCAATCCAGCACCTCGCGTGTCTATGCCACTTTGCTCTTCACCCAGGCGCTGGATAGCCCGGCGGCGCGGCTGGCCGGCGAGGAAGTGCAATCGCTGTTTGCCAATGCGCGGCTGAACCGCTGCTTCGTGGTCAAGGAGACCACCACCCGGGTTTCGGATTTTTCGCTCGGCAACTACACCGAAACCAAGCTGGTGATGCCCTACAATACCGGGGCATTGGGCGAGGGTGGCATTTCCTATTTCCCGCGCATGCGCGGCGGCTGGCGTGCCTTGCAGGATGCCGGGCTGCTGAGCGAGACGCTGGAGGATCCGCGCCGCCAGCGCGACCAGACCATCATCGACGTGTTCTGCTCGCTGCCCTCCTATGCGCCCTTCCTGGTCAAGGACCGGCTCCAGACCAAGGGCATCCAGGCCGACGAGGCCTATTTCGCCATCACGCCGCAGGAATATGAGGCGGTGCGCAGCTTCATCAACCAGCGTTTCGACAAGATGGTGCAGACGCTGATTCCGCCCAATGCACCGGATCGGGCCGCACGGGTGGAGAAGCTGGTACACAAACTGTGGTTCCTGGATGACATGGACTCACTCGGCGATATCGCCAAGGCTTTCTCGATCCCGCCGGACCAGACCTTCGAGGTATTCTACGGCTGGAAGGGCATTTCCTATTTTGAATATGAATATGTGCGCATCAAGCAAAGGCTGATGGATCTGGTGACCTGGCTGGCCGGCGAGAGCGAACCGATGGATTACGTGCCGAAGGAGTCGCGTAAATCCTATGATGCCGACCGCGATGCGGTGGCCAAGGGCATGGTCTATGCCACGCGCATCATCCACAGCCTGTTGCAGCAATATAACGACAGTTTCGACAAGCTGTTCGTGCATCAGACCGGCTCGGCCGATTTTGTGAAATTCCTGCTCAGCGCCAACGAGAAATTCTGGCAGCTCGGTGAGAATATCTCGAAGATCGAACATGCCCTCAGCGTCATCGACAGCTATATCGAACGGCTCGATACGCGGCGCTTCCAGTTTGTGCATCTGACCGAAATCCTGGCGGCGCAGAAAGCCGTGTTCGCCCTGCCGGAACGCCGGCCCGGCGACGAGGATGGCGCGGCGGATGACAGCGGGTTCATCACTGGCTAAAACCGTGTGCGGATAAAATTCGGGCGGGGAAGCATATGACGATCCTGGTGGCGGGCGGCGGCATTGGCGGCCTGGCAGCGGCTTTGGCCCTGGCGCGTCAGGGGCATAGCGTCACCGTGCTGGAACAGGCGAGCCAGCTCGGCGAAATCGGCGCCGGCATCCAGATCGGCCCGAATGCCTTCCATGCCCTGGACCGGCTCGGCGTCGGCGCGGCGGCACGGCAGAAGGCGGTCTATGTCGATGGCCTGGTGCTGATGGATGCGGTGTCGGACAGCCAGGTCTGCGTCATCCCGCTGGACGCGCCATTCCGCAGCCATTTCCGCAATCCCTATGCCGTGATCCACCGCGCCGACCTGCATGGCGTGCTGCTGCAGGGCTGCCGCGCCGAACCGCGCATCACCCTGCGCACGGCGGCGCGGGTGCGGGATTACGCCAATCAGGCGGATGCCGTGACGGTGACATTGCAGGATGGCGCAAGCCTGCATGGCGCGGCGCTGATCGGCGCCGATGGGCTGCGCTCGGCGGTGCGGGCGCGGCTGGTCGGCGATGGCGAACCCAAAGTGTCCGGCCACACCACCTATCGCTCGGTGATCCCGACCGAGCAGATGCCGGAAGAATTGCGCTGGAATGCCGCCACACTCTGGGCCGGGCCGAAATGCCATATCGTGCATTATCCGCTGCAAGGCTGGAAAGTGTTCAATCTGGTTGCCACGGTGCATACCGATGCGGATGAAGCCGTGGCTGGCGAACCGGTGCCGACCGAACTGGTGCGGCAGAGTTTTGCCCATGTCGTGCCGCGTGCGCAGCGCATCATTCATGCCGCCGAAAGCTGGAAACGCTGGGTGCTGTGTGATCGCGAGCCGCAGGAAAACTGGGTCGATGGCCGCGTCGCGCTGCTCGGCGATGCCGCGCATCCGATGCTGCAATACATGGCGCAGGGCGCCTGCATGGCGCTGGAGGATGCGGTCTGCCTGGGTGAGAGCCTGGGTGGTGAGAGCCTGGGCGACATGGCCGGCGATATTCCGGCGGCTTTGGCCGCCTATGCCGCCGCGCGGCTGCCGCGCACCACGCGGCTGCAACTGGCCTCGCGCGCCATGGGCGAGTATGTCTATCACCCGGCCGGGGCGCAGCGCCTGGCGCGCAATGCCTGGCTCGGCGCCAAGTCCGCGCAGGATTTCTACACCAGCCTGGACTGGCTCTACGGCTTCGGCGCCAGCACGGTCTGAAGCGCGCTGTCAGGTGGCACTGCGCAGCGTTAACAAAGCGCGTCATAGCACGCGAAGGCCACGGCTATCCGGTTTGGATTTTTGATGGTTGGCAACAACCGGAATTCAGCACAAACCGTCGTGGTCGGCGCAGGCCGACCACCCACGAGTTTCTTTTGTTCCAGTCAATGAGAGAAACAACACGTGGATGGCACGCCCTCGCGTACCATGACGATCTTTGTCATGGGGAGAACAAGACCAGTCTTGCGCCATGATCTTTGCTGTAAATTGTGGCGGCAGCCAATAATAGCCGGATACGCTACAGCCGCAGGTCGGGAATCTCGCCCAGGCGGCGGCGCAGCCGGCCCAGGGCCTGGTGTTCAAGCTGGCGCACCCGTTCCTTGCTGATGCCGAGTTTTTCGCCGAGCCGCTCCAGGGTCACGCCCTGTTCGGTGAGGTAGCGCGCCGAGAGGATGATACGCTCCCGTTCCGGCAGGGATTTGAGTGCGGCCCCGAGCCAGGCGGCACGGCGGCGGCCATCATGGCGCAGGCTGGTGGCCTGTTCCGGATCGGGCCGCTCATCGACCAGCAAATCCTGCCAGTCGGTTTCGGCTTCCTCGGCCACCGGTGCGTTCAGCGAGCGGTCGCCGGCGGCGAGCCGGCTTTCCATATGCAGCACATCGGCCTCGCTCACCTTCATCTCGGTGGCCAGCTGCTGCCGGCCGGCCGGGCTGAGCCGTTCCTGACCGCCGCCTTCGATGCGGCTGCGCAGCCGGCGCAGATTGAAGAACAGGGCCTTGTGCGCCGCCGTGGTGCCGGTGCGCACGATCGACCAGTTGCGCAGCACATAGTCCTGGATCGCGGCCCGGATCCACCAGGTGGCATAGGTGGAGAAGCGCACGCCGCGTTCCGGCTCATAGCGCGCCGCCGCCTGCATCAGGCCGATATTGCCTTCCTGGATCAGATCGGCCACTGCCAGGCCATAATGGCGGAAACGGATCGCGGTGGAGATCACCAGGCGCAGATGCGGCCCCACCAGGCAATGCAATGCGGTCTGGTCCTGGGCGTCGCGCCAGCGCCGCGCCAGCGCCACTTCCTCTTCCGGCTGCAACAGAGGCTGCTTCATGGCGCGGCGCAGAAAGGCGCGGTCGGGATCGCTGCTGGCGCCCGCCATGCCTGGCGGCTGCGCGGATGACGGGGCGGCAGATCGATGCAGGGCAGCGGCGTGGTTCGGCATGGCAGGTCCCGTGAACGAGCAGGATTTCGCTCTTTCTACGTCCGCGCGGGGCCAGCGGATCAATCGGGATGCCGAAGCTTTTATGCCTGGTTCAGCGGGGCCGCGCAGCGGCGGCGGCTTGCCCGAACAGAGCCGGCGGGCGCCAGTCGCCCGGCACATTGCCGACCAGGAAGCGCGATACGTTACCATCCGGGCCGGCCAGCGGCAGCAGCAGGCGGCGCCAGTCGCGCACCGAAACCCTTGGTGGCGGTTCGTGATGGCAGAAAACCGGCTGCCGGCTGAACCATACCGCACGATAAAGCGCGCGGAAAAACTGCGAGATATAGTTGCCGCCATCAATCTCGCTGAGCAGCCGCCCGGTCATGTCGCGGCCATACATCTCCGCCACCTTGGTGCCATAGAGCCGGAAGCGGCCATCCCAGCCCTCGTCCAGCGCCTCGATCAGCAGGATGTAGCCCAGAGCCGGCCGCATCTCCAGGGGCGAGATGGCGTTGGCCGGCGGGATGCCGCCACTGGCCGGACACAGGCTTTGCCAGTATTGCAGCAGGAAACGCAGCGGCGGATCGGCGATATCGGCGGCTTGCGGATTCCAGCGCAACGCCGCCAGCTGGGCGCCATGCGGGTTGAGGAAATCGCCCAGAATGCCGAAATCCTGCGCCAGGAAGGCCGCAGGCAGATGCAAGGCATCGGATAAAGGCACCGCGAGGCCGCAGTTCGCCCCGTTTCGCCCATTCCTGTTATTCGCATCCTCGCCCATTGCGTGCGTTTATACCGCAAAACTTTCCGCAATAGTACCGTCTAACGCGAAACAGGCGACATTCAGCGGCCCGTCAAAGCCGGCGCCGCCATCCAGGCAGGCGGTGAAGGCGCCAAGATGCGGGCCTTCACCTTGCGGATTGGCGCCGGCCACCACGCGGCGGAAACCCTCATAGGGCGTCGACATATCGCGGAAAGCCGGCGAGCCCCACCAGAGATGATCACCCTGCGCCGCCAGCGGCTGGGCCGGATCGAGCCCGGCATGCACAAACAGCAATTCGCCACCCTGGCTATAGGCGGCGCGGCGCTGGGCGGCGAAGAATTCGTCATGGCCGGGATGCTGCCGGATCGTGGCGCGCAGGCCATTGGTCCAGCGGCTGATGCGGCTGGCGCCCTCGCCGAGAATGCCCGGCACGCGGTCCGGTTCCTCGCCATAGGCGCGCAGGGTGGCTTCCAGGCCATGGCGGCGCATCCAGTCGAACACCCCGGCCGGGCCGGGAGCGAACTGGATCTGCAGCAGCTTGCGCCACATCTCCTCCTGCGCCCCCTTGAGATAGACGATATCCTCCGGCATGGCGCCGGGCAGGCACAGGAAATCACGCCGGAACGTGATCAGCTCATCCAGCGTGGCGATGGTTTCGGCGCCATAGCCGATCATGTTGCCGAGATAGACCAGCCGGTCGCCGGGCAGCAGCCGCAGCGCCAGTTCCTGATGCGCCTCGCGCAGCCGGTCGATATCGGCATGGATCGCCGCCATCGCCCAGATGCGCCGCGCCCCGCGCAGCACGGCAAAGGCCTCGGTCCCTGGCGGCGATGCCGCGGCAGCGGGCCGCGCAGCCCCCCCGTTCAGCGACGAGGCGGCAAAGCCGGCGCCAGCCATGCGGGGGGCATCACGCACGGCGGGTCACGCCGCCTTGAGATACTTGTCCAGCTTCTTGGCCGCCGAATCCTCGTCGATCCGCTCCACGGCCGCCAGTTCCCGCACCAGACGATCCAGCGCGCTTTCGTAAATCTGGCGCTCGGAATAACTCTGATCCGGCTGGCCGGCATTACGATGCAGGTCGCGCACCACTTCGGCGATCGAGACCGGATCGCCGGAATTGATCTTGGCCTCGTATTCCTGGGCGCGGCGGCTCCACATCGCCCGCTTGACCCGGGCGCGGCCTTTCAGCGTGTCCAGCGCGGTGCGCATCTTCTGCGGTGTGCTCAGCTTGCGGATGCCGACCGACTGCACTTTGGCAAGCGGGATACGCACCGTCATTTTATCGCGCTCGAACTCAACCACCATCAAATCCAGCTCGAAGCCGGCAATCGACTGGCGCTCGATGCGCAAAACCTTGCCTACCCCATGGGTGGGATAGACGACATGATCTCCAGCACTAAAATCCACTTTGACCTTCACGGGGGCAGTTTTGGGTTGAACAATTTTGCTCGCACCGGCGGGTTTGGTATCCATCGGCTTCACCGGCTGCGGCAGCGGCCGGGTGGGCGCGGCGGAAACCGCATTCGGTTTGCCGGCGGGCGGCTTCTCCGCCGGCTTGGGCGCGGCGGCTTTGGTCTCGGGCTTTACTGCCTCCGGTTTCGCCGCCTTGGCCGGCTCGGGCCTGGCGGACTCAGTTTTTGCGCTGGCCGGCTTGGGCGGCATCGGCTTGGCGGGTTCGGGCTTTTTCGCTGCCGGCTTGGCGGTGGCGGGCTTGGCGGCAGCTGGGGCCGGCTTGGCGGGCGCCGGCTTGGCCTCAGGTTTGGCAGCAGATGGCTTGGCCGATTTGGCTGCACTGGCCGATTTGACAGTGGTGGCCGATTTGACAGCGGTAGCGGCTTTCCCGGCCGGCGGCTTGGCAACGCCCTTGGCGACAGGTGACTTGGCCGCAGATTGGACCGGGGCCGGCTTGGCGGCGGGTTTTTTAGCGGGGGCGGCTTTTGCGGCCGGCTTCGATGCCGGCTTGGCTGGGGTACTCTTTTTCGCCGGCTTCTTGGCAGAAGCGGTCAACCCCTTCTTGTCCTTGGCTTTCGTCAAGCTCCACCTCGTGTCAACTTCCCACCCCTTGATGCCTTCAGGTCCTGCACCAAATCCGTCCTGTACCAGATTGGTCCTGCCGGCCCTGAAACCGCGCAAAAAACTGGGGCTAGCTGGAGAATGAAACCAGGCACTTTCCGGCATGGTGCCGAAAAAGCGTTGTTATCCGGTTACAATCATATCACAGACGCAGCGCGAAGGACAGAACCCTTCACGGCTGGTGCGGCGGGAAATATCTATTAGCAGTGGTATTACAAGGATATCTTGACGCGCTGGATTAGCTTTTGCCCGGATTGGGGTCGAGCAGGGCCAGTTTGCCCGGCTTGCCGTTCCAGTCATCCGCATCCGCCGGCGCATCGCCCTTGCGCGTGATGTTGGGCCATTTCGCGGCATAGTCGCGGTTCATCTCCACCCAGTCGACCGCCTTCGGATCGGAATCCGGGATAATTGCCTCGGCCGGGCATTCCGGTTCGCAGACACCGCAATCAATGCATTCATCCGGATGGATCACCAGCATGTTTTCGCCGACATAGAAGCAGTCGACCGGGCATACTTCCACGCAATCCATGTACTTGCACTTGATGCAATTCTCGGTGACGACATAGGTCATTGCGGCAAAATCCTCGTCGGGGGCGGCGAACCGGGTAGCATAGCGGGTCGGGCCGGTCAATCCCGCCCGTTGCCCGCCGTCGCACCGGACGGCAACCGCGCTTATCTGTCGCGCCGCCCCCAATCTGGCAAGTCTGGCAAAGCTCTCCGGCTCAGGCCGGCGGTATTTCCTCATAGCTGGCCTGGGCCTCGGGCGCCGGACCGCGCCGCAGCGGCAGGCTGAGCAGCCGCAGCACGCGCACACCACCGGATAGCGGCAGTGTCACCACATCGCCCACCCGCACCAGGGTATGCGGCTTGTCCACCACGCGGCCATTGATGCGGATGCGGCTCTTGCCGATCAACTGCTGCGCCAGCGCCCGGGTTTTGCAGAACCGCGCCAGATAAAGCCATTTATCCAGCCGCAGGCTGTCGTCAGCCATCACCGTCCCCGGCCTGACAAAAAATTCTCATGTTTCCCGGCCCCAGCAGGCAACACAGCCCCAGGCAATAAAATCGCAGGCAACAAAAGGTAATGCCTAACTGAACTGGACCAAATCTGCGAGGATTTGGCGATGTCGAAATGCCCTGGATGCGGGTTCGGTTGGAGTTGGCAGT
>VFQQ010000255.1_pt1 | contig 126552 bp, 103 predicted proteins | sample 3512341 | NCBI WGS metagenome assembly VFQQ01 (sample SAMN10412373, study PRJNA504923) | tailings metagenome | isolation source: Relicate 2 Philex TSF1 revegetated site | place: Philippines: Tuba, Benguet | collected 2017-08-29 | reverse complement strand
CTGGCCACCGACCACAAAATAATGGTCTGCGCAAATCTGCGAAGTCTGCGGGAAAGCTCAGAAAAAGACGTGCTATGTGCGGTGGAGTACCAGGCCGCTCAAAATCTTGGGCTCAAAACTGGTCGATTTAGGAGGCATTACCTTGCCCTCATCGGCTACCTTAAAGATTACTTCGGCCAAAGGCGCCCTGCAAACAAAAATCATGGCTGTGTTGGGCTGTTGCAACAACGATTTGTATTGCTCCAAAGGAATGCTCATGGGGCCAAACTCAATGCGCGGATCCGACTTGGGATCGGTGATGTTTAGCAAGGGCCCAATGATTTCGTGTTGCAAAATGCTCACATCCAAATCGGCCAAAACATCGCCACGGAGATGGGGGTTTTTGGGCACCAACAACCAACTGGCTTCCTGGGTACTCAACAAAAAATGTTGGGCAGGCAGGTATTGGTAATACATCTGGTCGAGTGAACAGGGCCTGATGTGGTAATTTTCACGCAAGGCATCCAAAACATCCCAAAGCGGAATAGGCCCGTGGTCATTCAAAATCCGGCGGTAAAAGGGGAAAATGGTGAGGTTGTTGGCCGATATCAAAATACTCAACATCGGTCCGTTACCACCATGCTTTTCGGCATACAATTCTGAAATGGCCGCACGGTGGTGGCCATCGGCAATGTAAAAGGCTTCTTTTTGCTCCAAATGCCGCCGGATCAAGGCAATATCAGCGGCTTCGTCAATCCGCCACAAGCTGTGGTCGGTTGCCACGCCACTGTGCGCATGCAACAAGGCAGGTTTTTGTTTGATTCTAAAAATCAAATCGTCAATGGCCCGCACAGGCTCGTAGGTCAGAAAAACTGGCGTGGTAAAAAGTCCGGTGGTTTCAACCAGTTTGTACAACTGCTTTACGCGGTCGGTGCGGGTGTGTTCGTGTTTTTTGATGCGGATGCCCAACAAATCGGCGGCTTCGCACAGGCCAATGATGCCCGTTTGTTCAACGCCTTTGTAACGGGTGAAATAGAGGTAATAACAAGCTGTGTCGTCCTGCTGGTAAAGCTCATCCTCCAAAAAGCTACTGAAGTGCTGCAGGGCTTGTTGGCAAGCTTCCTCCATTTGCCTTTCGGGCAGGTCGGGATTGGCAGCTGCCATCACCTGGTGAAACGACAAGGGATTTTCACCGGCTACAATGGCTTGGTTGGCCTCGTCCCACCGCTTGTTGGGCGGGAGGATCACGTTTTGAACGTGGTTTGCAGCGGGTAAAAATCCCTTGAATGGCTTAAAAGCCGGCATGCGCTTATTTAAAAGTGTCGATGATGCGGTTGGCCATTTCAATACCGATGCGCTCCTGGGCTTCGTCGGTAGAGGCGCCAATGTGCGGACTCACCGAAACCTTCGGGTGGTTCAACAAACGGCTGTCGGGCTTGGGCTCGTTGGCAAATACATCGAGACCAGCAAAACGCAAATGGCCACTGTCGAGCGCGGCCAACAAAGCCTCTTCCTCAATGATGCCACCCCGTGAGCAGTTGATGATGCCAGCGCCTTTTTTCATCAAACCAATATTTGCAGATGTAATCAGCGCTTTGTCTAAACCAGGCGTGTGTATGCTCACAAAATCGCTGCCTGCAAGCACTTCGTTGAGGGTGCCCACCTTTACGCCATGCATTTTTTCGATTTTATCGGCCATTTCGGTGGTGCTGTACAATACGTCGAACACCATCACCTGCATGCCTACGCCTTTGGCAATGCGCCCAACTTCCTGGCCAATGCGGCCGTAACCCACAATGCCGATGGTTTTGCCAAACAGCTCAATGCCACCCGCATAGTCTTTTTTGAGGTTGTTGAACTCACTTACGCCACGCGCAGGCATTTCACGGTTCGATACGTGCACAAAGCGACAAAGGCTAAACAAATGCGCAAAAACCAATTCGGCCACCGAAATGCTGGAGGCAGCCGGGGTATTGATCACGGCCATGCCTTGTGCACGGGCGTACTCTACGTCGATATTGTCCATGCCAACGCCGGCACGGCCAATGAATTTCAAATGCCGACAAGCGTCAATCACATCGCGGCGCACCTTGGTGGCACTGCGCACAATGATGCCATCGAAGTCTTTCAGGCCCGATGCCAGGTCTTCTTGCGCAATCTTAGCGGTTGATACGGTATGACCTGCTGCTTCGAGCAGAGCTTTACCGGCGGCGTCGATGCCGTCGTTGGCAAGTATTTTCATAAATTATCCGTTGGTTTTTTCGAAATGCTGCATCACATCTACCAATACCTGCACACTTTCAATGGGCATGGCATTGTATATACTGGCGCGGAAACCTCCCACCGAGCGGTGGCCTTTGAGTCCGCTGATGTTGGCTTCTTTCAGCAATTTGTTGAAGGCTTCATCTTTGCTGTCGTCGTGTAAAACGAAGGTCACGTTCATCAACGAACGGTCTTCCACGGCGCAAGTGCCTTTGAACAAGCCGTTGCGGTCGATTTCGTTGTACAACAAGGCTGCTTTGGCTTCGTTGCGCTGAGCAGCACCTTCCAAACCACCGTTTTTCTCAACCCATTGCATGGTGAGCATGCTGGCGTATACCGGAAAAACAGGGGGGGTGTTGTACATGCTTTCGCCTTCTATGTGGATCTGGTAATCGAGCATGCTGGGAATGGTGCGACCGGTTTTGCCCAACAATTCTTTCTTTACTACTACCAGGGTGGCTCCCGCAGGACCCATGTTTTTTTGCGCCCCGGCATAAATCAGCCCGAATTTGCTGGCATCGATGGGCTTGCTGAAAATGTCTGACGACATATCGCACACCATGGGTACCGGCGAATTGGGGAACGACTTCATTTGCGTGCCGTAAATGGTATTGTTGGAAGTGCAGTGGAAATAATCGGCATCGGCCGGAATGTCGTACTGCTTGGGAATGTGGGTATAATTGTCGGCCTCTGAGCTGGCAACCACCGTAACTTTACCCAACATTTTGGCTTCTTTGATGGCCTTTTTCGCCCAAACACCGGTGTTCAGGTAAGCTGCATGGCCCGTGGTGGTCAACAAATTGAAAGGCACCATGGCAAACTGCAAGCTGGCACCACCACCTAAGAAAAACACTTCATAACTGTCGTCGAGTTTCAGCAGGCGACGCACCACATTGCGGGCTTCGTCCATCACCGCCACGAAATCTTTGCCGCGGTGCGATACTTCAATGAGACTCAAACCACTGTTGTTGAAATTCAACACAGCAGCAGCGGCTTGTTCGATGACTTCGCGGGGGAGAATGCCCGGACCCGCACTGAAATTATGAGGTTGATTCATGGCGATTTTTGGTTGCCAACAAAGTTAGAGATAAAAGCGGCAAGCGGAAGTTTTCGCTAAAAAATGCAGCGGCCCCAAATTTAACCGCAGAGGCGCGGAGGAGCGTTTTAATCGTGGCATAACCAATTCCTGTCAGTTCAGCCAATGCCTTGCTCCGGCTTTTTCAATCAGTGCAGGCCCTTGCTGCACGCAGGCCGCGCACTTCGGCTACGCTCAGTGACCGCCGGAGGCTTTTTCCGATGCGTGCTGCGCACTTTCGGCGGTACCGACGACGCTGTCGGCATCTAAAGAAGATCGCAGAGATAGATGTAGCCTGCGGCATTGCTCCGTCAGCGGCCTCAAATTTAACCGCTGAGGCGCGGAGGAGAGTTATTATCATGGCATATCCAATTCCTGTCAATTCAGCCTGTGCCTCGCTCCGGCTTTTTCTATCAGTGCAGGCCCTTGCTGCAAGCAGGCCGCGCACTTCGGCTACGCTCAGTGACCGCCGGAGGCTTTTGCCGATGCGTGCTGCGCACTATCGGCGGTACCGACGACGCTGTCGGCATCTAAAGAAGGTCGCAGAGATGTTGCCTACGGCTTTGCTCCGTCAGCGGTCACAAATTTAACCACAGAGAAAGGGGAGAAGGGTTCTGCGCTTGGATAACATGATATTTTAATGGCAATTTAGGTGCAAGAAAGGACTTTCTTTTTCGAGCTGCTAATTGCTACACGCATGCCGCGCATTTCGGCTCCGCTCAATGATAGGCGGAGGTTTTTACCAACGCTTGTTGCGAACTTTCGGCGTAGCGCACAGAGAAAAAAATATTGAGTTAAAATTGGCGCAGTTTGAGGGAAAGCGCAAGGGCATTTTTACGCAAATCTGCATTATAAATAGTATATCTTTCTCCATTTTCGCATAAGTCTACTGTAAACCTATAGGTGTCTTCGGCAATCTCGGTTTAAAACCACTTTCCCTTTAATAAACCTTGGGTTGACCCAAAGTGCTCGCCGCTGTTCGTTGGTACAACCCACTCATCAACACTATGTGCGGCGCACTTACGGCTGCCAGAAATACAAAAAAGGCAGGTATCCAGCCATCGAACGAAAGCCCATAAAACTGTGCTGCCAAACCCAACCCCGCAAAACTCAACCAACCACCCAACGAAAAGGGTAAGGCTTTTTTGAACAGTTCGCGCTGCGACAGTTGCAAACGGATCTGCAAATGTTGCCAGCCCCGGCGGCTGTGTAAGCCCAAAAAGTAAAAACCAAAGGCCAACAAAAGGGGCAAAAAGGCACCTGCCAACAATACCAGTACGGTAGCCGCATAGGAGCGCAGGCGATGCGCAGGTACCAACAAGCCGGTCCATAAAAGCACTACGCCACTTAACCACAACAGAGGTTCGGTGGGCGGGACGTATGTAACCCCAAGGGCTTGCAGGTAAAATACCCATTCGGCCGGGTGGTTGCTCAAAATCCAACCCAGCACCCCCCAACCATACAACTGCTGGGCAAAAGGTTGAGGCATATGCCAGTGGTTAAAATCGGTTTCGCCGAAATGCCAGGCTGAGTATGCCAAAAAAAGCAATAAACCCCAACCCGGTTGCCAGCTCCAAAACAGCACCACGGCCAACATCACCAGCAGGTAGAAGCCCACAAAAAGCGGCAGTGGCCAGTTTCTGCCGTGCAGCAAATGGTCGACGGCGCCATGTGGCAGGCCCGGAAAGACCAATCCTGCCGCCAACAGCCAGGGTGCTATTGCTGGTAAAACTGCCGGTGCAAAAAATTGGAGCAGCAGGCAAAGCAGCAACAAAGCGGCCACCAGCCAGCGCATTTGTTGGGTTTGTTGCCACCAGCTGCGTAAAAATGGTATCCATGGGAGGGAGGCAATCACCCGGGCTTCGTCGGCCAGGCTGCTGTCTTCGTCTAAAAAGCGGAAAAGCACCGGTGCCGCTACCCGACTGTACATGCGGGCGAACAGCATGCGGCCCAGGGCAGGTTGCCGTTCGAGGAGGTTCAGAAAAACCGCATCGTAAAAACGGTGGCGTGGATGCTGGCGGTAAGCAGGCAGCGCCGATTGGGCGCCTACGGCCTTGGCAATCTCTGTGGCATGACGGTACATGCGGCTGAAGGCGTAACCCGTACTGCTGCGCATCACCCCGGCTGCCATGCCCAGGCGAATGTGGTGGCTCCAATGCTGCTCTGCTTTGGGCATCAGGCCCATGGGCAGCTGTCCGCTCTCGGTTTCAAGCAGGGCATAATCTCCTAAATGCTGCTGCAGCCAGGATGCAATTTGTGGTTCGGCAGTTTGGGGTACAAGCAAATGACGGTCGAAACGGGTGAGTTCTACCAGACATTCGTTGTTTTTCCCAGGCAAGATGTACCAAAATTCACAGCTTTTGGCATCGGTTTGTTCGAATTGCATGAGCTGCAAGCCGCCATTGGCTGGTTGTTTGCTGCGCACCCGCCAGCCTACAAACGACTGCACCAAATTGCCTCGTGGAGGGTGTTGGCTGCGACTGTCGGCCACTTGTTGGCTGAAATACCGCTGCTCGGGGGTATGTAAATAATATCCGCCAGTCATAACGGCTTCCACATCTAGAACAGAAGTGCTTTGCCAATGCAACAGGGGGTAAGCGCTGCACAAGTTTTTGACAAACGCATAAAAGGCACCTGCCCTTAGTTCGTAATAGTGGTATGGGGCCAATGCCTGTTGGTGACCTGCCATGGAGGCTTGGTCCCACGCATTGCTCAACAGTTCGTTGACTGCTTCTACCAGTGGATCATTGGGCTTTGCCCAAAAGCACCAGGTGCGGTCGTTGTTGGTTTTTTCTGCCGCTTCGAGCACCAGCACCCTTCTTTGGCTCAACAATCCTTGCTGGTGCAAGGCCAAGAGCAGGCACATACCCGCTCCTCCGGCTCCCACCAGGGCAAGGTCGTAAGGCAAATCTTTGGGAGCATTCATACGTCAGGCCCAAAGAAGACAAACGAAGGGCTGGTTTCGTTTGGCTTTCTGGCTTTTATGCGTTCGAAAATGTAAGCTTTACATTTTCGCAGTCAAAAGCGTACCTTTAAACTTTACTTCTGTCATGAGCAAAACATTCAAAATAGTGGTGCTGGTATTGGTGATACTCACCTCTGCCGCCGTCGTTTGGTTCCGCAATATGCAAGCCGAAACCCGCAAACACAGTCCCCAAACTACCCTGCAAAGCGATGCCCTGGGCTTGCAAATGGTGTATTGCAGTCCGGCCGTGAAAGGCCGCGCCATCTTTGGTGGTTTGGTGCCTTACAACGAAGTTTGGCGCACGGGTGCCAACGAGGCCACTACCTTTGATACCGAAAACGATTTGGTGATTGGTGGCCAAAAATTACCTGCCGGCAAATACACCTTTTGGACCATCCCCGGCGAAACCGAATGGCAGCTCATTTGGAACAGTGGGGCCTACGGCTGGGGAGTGAGTTGGGGCGGTAAAGCCTCGCGCAAGCCCGAAAAAGATGTGCTCACCGTGAAAGTTCCGGCCCAAAAACTTCCTGCATTGCAAGAGAACTTCAGCATTACGCTGGCCGAAAATCCCAGCCGCCTGCAATTGGCCTGGGAAAATACCTTGGTAGAAGTGCCCGTTGAAAAACCCTGATGGCCGAAGCACTGGTGCCGGGCCCAGACCCGCAGTTATTGCTCAGTTTGGTGCGTGACCGCATGCCCTACGGCAAGTACAAAGGCACCGTTTTGGCTGAAATTCCGGTCTATTACCTCGAGTGGTTTGCGCGGCAAGGTTTCCCCAAGGGTAAATTGGGGGTGCAGTTGGAGACGCTTTGGGTGATCAAGACCAACGGGCTCGAGAAGTTGTTGGTGGGGCTAAAGTAAGTGAATTGGGTGGCGAATGAACTTCTTTCTGGCCGGGCGTTTGATAACTTGCACCATGAGCAACAGTGAGGTAAATACTTTATTCACGAATAACGCGGTTAAATTTGTCTCATGAAAAAAACACATTTTCAACGCATATTGGTTGTTTTGGTTGTTTTTGGATGGCTTGTTTTGCTCGATCTATTCCTAAAATTGGGGTGGATGGAGCGGGCTCCGCTCTTTTTCGGGATGGCTTCGGCTCTATTGGGATTGATGCTCAGCCGCCGCCTCGAAAATTTTTCGAAGAAAAATGCAAACAAGGCTTGACAAAACGAAATTACTGCTATCTTTGCAGTCCAATAACAGTGCGGGGTAGAGCAGTGGTAGCTCGTTGGGCTCATAACCCAAAGGTCGCTGGTTCGAGTCCAGCCCCCGCTACCAAGAGAAAAAAGTCGACTTTACAGTCGGCTTTTATTGTTTTATGCCCGATGTAAAAGCTTAGTATCTGACAGATTGTGTTGTTGTTTTGATTGGCATGTGCGTTAAATTACCCGATTGAGCCAAGACGAAAGATTAGCTACGGCCAAAAAAAAAAGGTGTTTACAAAGACAGAGTAAAAGGCACTAAAGAAACACCCGAAAAGATTTTGGCAAAGTACACTGATGGTTTGTGGTACCATAAGCTGGGTACAAGCATACTTTATGTGTCTGGGGGATTTAGAATTTCAGTTGTAACATTGCGGAAGGCTAGGTATTAGCTTTTACCTTTAAAAGATGTTGGTAATGTTTATGGCTTTTTGGTGTTACCTTGGTTAAGTTCGAGATTTTTTAACAACTAGTCAGATGAGTATTACTGAAGACAAATAAAATACCAACTAAAATAAAAACCACATATGTTTTAGTCTTAATCAAACTATTTCGCAACGTTATTTGAATTAAGGTGTTTATGTCTTGGAAGATAAAAACACCTCCTTCAGAATAATGATTAAAAATGACCGATCAAACCGCATTGACCCTTATAGTTCGTCAAATCGGATACTTGCAGAATGCCTCACAAATTGGTGCGGCAAAGATTTAAAATTGATTGATGCTCAAGGCCGGGTAAACGATTACTTCTACGACAAAATCCGAGAAAAACAGATAGCTTTTTATCGTAATAAAAATTATAGTTTACTGGAGGCTCTCTACGAGATTGATGAACAGATTAATCTTGACGACTTTGTGTTAAAAGTAATCAGAATGGAATTGAAAGGTTGGAGTTTGGACTATTAAGGTCAGACTTTTCGCTTCAATGCCTTAAGAAGTGCCTTATTCGGGGCCTCACAGTTGTTCGATAGCTCATCTTCTCAAACAGGCGTTGTGTAAGTGTCCATTCTAGAATGTGGAATAATCCTAAACCAATCTAGAATTATTGTGAAAACCGTGCACACGAAAAGCTATTTACACACTTGTTGAGATAGTATTGGGTATGATTGCAATTGGAGTGTTCAAAAGGTTCGAAACACTTATAAGCGACATAAAACACCTGTTCGCATGCAAATTCACTTGACAATGTATAAAATCCCAAACATTTTTCGCGTTTTCGGTCTGGATTACTAACTTGTGTATTTATGTGAGATTCTTTTGACTAAAGCTAAATCACTTTGTGCGCATAACGCATTTTTGCAATTTTCGAATATATGAATATGATAACCAAGAGATTATTGGCTCAAGAAATAATCATTTTATTTTCATTTTTACTCTTGTTGGTCGTTGTATATTTCATGTTGTTGGGCTTGAGAAGCTACAATTTGAATAAACGTGAAGTACTATTTTATAAAATTAGCACAATATCGATTGCATTGGATTCTATAAAGAATCTAGACAAATCACCTTTACACAGACAATTTGTTCAATTGAGCACAGATATAAACTTAATTGGTCTGCCTGAGGAATACGGTTCATTTTTACAGACACTCACTTCCAAGTCAAAAGCTCAAGACTTTTTTGACTTGATTAGTTCTAACCAAAATATCAAGGCTTTCCCTCAGGAATTCAAGGCTTTTTCAAATATGATTGAAGCATCTTTAGGTGATACAACCACATTAAAGTTGTCCTCTAACCTATTAATCGAAAAAGCCTCAATCGAAGAAAATTTAAATCGAATTTCAAAACGAAAATTATCAATTCATCATATCACGGAAATTTTACAAAAGATTGGGTATTTAGGACTGATTGTTATTTATCCCGTACGAATAGCCTTCTTGTTGATGTTGTGGGCTATTCGAACGCTTCGCGAAGCAAAATGTATCGACAAATCACAGTCTGGACAAGATGAAACATTTTGATGATATTATTTTTGTGTGTTTCGTGGAATGTTGTTAATTTGACCAAAATAATCAGAAGCTTGGGATAGGAAAATGCTATCCATCTATGCTCAATATTAAACTGTCGTGTTATGAAGTTGCGAACAAAAAAAAAGATAGCAAGAGAGTTCTTGACCCTTGTTTTATGCATAGCTATTTCCATCTCGGCCTATTTATTGACTTCTGCATCGAACTATTACTATAAATCCCGAATCACTAAGTTGTCGATCGCAAGTAATGAGATTAGCCAAAAATTTGACAGTTTACAAAACACGTATTCATTAAAAGATGAAAAACACTCATGGTTTCACGATATAGTACAGGGAGAATTTTCCGATGCTGCATTGTATCCTCAACTTTCAAAGCAATCACTGTGGAATCGATTGGCTGAACTTTCTAAAAAAGATAGTATTAGTCATAAATGGTTGACAATTTGGAGTACAGGCAGTAATCGTTGGAAGGATATTTTCATGAGAATGGGTTTTGAGAATCCTGAGGAGTTAAAAACGTTCATCGATTCTTATTCATTCGATGAAAATGACAGTGCAAATTTTCGAAGTGCACAATTGCTACGTGATACTTGGGCTGGACAACGAAAAGAAATAATAAATATTCGGCATAAATTGTATTCGCAGGAAGAGCAAAGGAGCATTATTCGAAAAACATTTATTATAGCATTGTTCTTTTTGTTTTTAATCCGATATTTCATTTACAGCTTGATTTGGAGCATTAATACCTTACGATATGAACAAGACGATCCAACTTGAATTTTGAAACTATGAACTTGTATCACTACACTAGCTCTAATGGGTTGTACGGTATTATAGAAAAGCAAGAGCTTCATTGCTCTCATATCAATTTTTTGAATGATCCTACTGAAGGTTCGTATTTCGATGAATTGTTAAATTCAATTATAAGTCAGTCTTCGGAACTTCAAAACATTCATGATACACTTTTTAATCGGTCGTATCAGGAAAGATATGGTGACGCATTAGAAATATACATTGCCTCCTTTAGCGAAAGTCAAGATTCACTACCAATGTGGAATTACTATTCAAAAGGAAATGGTTATAATATTGAAATTTCAGTGGATGATTTAATTAATTTAAATCAAAATGAGGGTTTAGCTATTGAATGCGTTAAAATGATTTATGATGAACAAACGCAGAAAAAGGAGTTGGTGGAATTTATTGAAAGTCATAAATCAACAGCCTCAAAAATGGAAAGGATTTATAAAACATTATCAAAAGTGACATCCGAGAAAGAGTATGACGAGATTTCATATGAGCAAAATCAGTTAGATCAAGTTTATAATGATGCATTAGACTCATTCAAAATTAAGTTTAAGCATCCTGCTTTCAAAGACGAAAAGGAAGTCAGATTAGTTATTACCGAAAACGGTTTTTTTGATGGGTTTAAAAAATTCAGATTGACGGGTAATGGTACCATAGTCCCTTATTTCCCTTTAGCTCTCGATTTGAAATCCTGTGTTGTCTCAATCACAAGCCACCCCCTCAACAGCGTTATTCAATTTGAAGGGGCAAGAAGGTACATTTCTTCGAAGATTCATGGCCAGACAATTCATTTCAAAAAATCAAGCATTCCCTTTAGGTCAATTTGAGGCAAAATCATCCTCCTTAAAAATCGTTTACCAACTCGGCCATTTATTTAATTGATTTTACGCTTCAGAATCATTTGTAGTGTTTTTTCTGTGCTCATGATTTAATTTGTAAATCATTTTTGATCTAGTGGCGTCTCAAAGTTGTGCTAATAACATTATAATTGTAAACGATTGAAAACTAATTCTCAAAAAAAAATAACAAAACAAAACATGAATTGTATTGAAGTCTTCAGCTTTATTTATGCATTGCGTTTACGTTTTGTATTCTTCGAGTTCGGGCCATCTATACATAGGAGAGACCGCAAACTTGATTGCGCGTTTTCGCTCGCACAACGACTTGTCAACAAATTTGACCGATAAACCATTTATCGGTCAATAACTTCCTATTTATCGGCCAAACTGGCTGTTTTTGGGGTGTCAAGCAAGCCTTGGCTGAACGAAATCTAAGTTTTTCGGTTTGTCCTTTAAGGAATCCAAAACTAAACATGGTTTGACCAAAATGTTGGATACTACCAACGCTGGCTCGCTGGCTGAGGCGCTCGAAGCCAGCTGAGCGGTGGCTTCGAGAACCTCAGCCACCGATGGTCCTATGCGGGATGTTGGGTAAACAAATTTTTTCTTGTGGACTGTTACGCCCTAGTGCAGTTTTATGGATTTAAGAATTAAAAGCACCATTTTCCCTGAATGTTGGATGCTACCAACGCTGGCTCGCCGGCTGAAAATTTCGAAGGCACAGGCTGTCCTATGCATTATTTTGGTGATGCCATGCGTATTTATTACATTGATTCTTATTCTTCAATTGAAATCTTTACCCATGAACGGTTGGATGTACATTTTGGAATGTGCCGATGGCAGCTACTACACAGGTAGCACCCGTGACCTGATTGCGCGGCTGAGGCAGCACATGGCGGGAGAGGGTGCTAACCACACCAAAAAGCGGCTTCCTGTGAAATTGGTTTACTTCGAAGAATTCGACCGCATCGACGAGGCTTATTACCGCGAAAAACAGGTTCAAGGCTGGAATAGGAAGAAGAAGGAAGCACTTGTTTTTTCGAGAAAAGAAAGCTTACCGGACTTGTCGGTGGCTTACAGAGACAGAGAGGTGGCTTCGAGCACCTCAGTGACGGTGGCTTCGAGAGCCTCAGCCACCGACGGACCTATGCAGGATGGTGATTAAACCAATTTATTTCTGACGAAAGTGTTTGAATTCTTTTGAGCGCATGAAAGAATCGAAAACAAATCTTGGTTTGACCTAAAGGTTAGATGCTACCAACGCTGGCTCGCTGATTCGCTGGCTTCGAGAGCCTCAGCCAGCGAGAGTGCCGCCTACCTCAGCCCACCGCCTTCTTCAACGTACTGTCGCGCTGGTGCATGGTTGGGTAGTACGCATCGTTGCCATACAGCTGTCGGCCTAAATTGGCCTTGAGGAACAGCTGCAGGGCAGGTAAATCTTTGCGCCAACTGGTATTGGCGGGTTTGAGTCCTTCGCTTTCGGCGAAACGCAGCAGACTCTGGATATCGCTTTCTTTCACCTGGAAACCAGCCACAAAGGCAGCAGCATCGGCAAATTTTTTGAGTTCCTCGCGACGCTGGTCGGCATACTGGTAGCTGAACTGAATAAGCGTGCCGCTGTTCAGCAATTCGTTGGTGAAATCGCTGAATTTATTGCTGTCGGCAGGTACAAAGGTGTCGGGAATGATGCCGCCACCGCCATAAACAATCCTGCCGCTGGCGGTGCGGAACACGGTGCTATCTGCCAGGCGGATGCTGTCGGCGCTGAACAGTTCACCACGGTCGAGGCGCTCAAAAAAGTCATCGCCGCGCTCGCCACCTCTTTCGTAAGGCTTTTGGATTGACCGACCGCTGGGGGTGTAATAGCGCGAAACAGTCAAACGCACGGCCGAACCATCGCGCAAATCGAACTGCTCTTGTACCAATCCTTTGCCAAACGAACGCCGTCCGATGATGGTGCCGCGGTCGTGGTCCTGAATGGCGCCCGATACAATCTCACTGGCCGAAGCCGAACCTTCGTCAATCAATACAGTGAGCTTGCCTTTTTCAAACAAACCACTGCCTGTGGCTTTGAAATCGCGGCGAGGCTGGGTGCGACCTTGGGTATAGGTGATGAGCTTGCCGGCGGGCAAAAACTCATCGGCCAGGCGAATGGCGGCATCCAAATAACCACCCGGATTGCCGCGCAAATCGAGCACCAAGGCCTCTAAAGCACCTTGCTGCTTGAGTTTGAGGAAAGCTTCGCGGAATTCATCGGCGGTGGTAGCGCTGAATTTGTTGATTTTGATGTAGCCGGTGGTTGGGTTGAGCAAATAGGCCACATCTACACTGTAAATGGGAATGCGGTCGCGGGTGATGGTAAAACCCAGCAGCTCGGCTTGCCCGTTTCGCTTCACCGATACCTTCACCTTGCTGCCTTTTTTGCCACGCAGCTTTTTGATCACATCGTCGTTGCTGATGTTGATGCCAGCCACCTTTTCACCATCTATCTCAATGATTTTATCGCCTCCGCGGATGCCCACTTGCTCGGAGGGTCCACCCGAAATGGCGCTCACCACCAAAATGGTGTCGTTGAGTTTGTAGAATTCAATGCCTATGCCCTCAAAATTGCCTTCGAGGGGCTGGTTGGCTTCTTCGTAATGGGCGGCTGGAATGTAGGCCGAATAGGGGTCGAGTTGGGTGAGCAGGTCTTGTATGGCCTGATCGGTAATGAAGGCCGCGTCTACCGTATCCACATAGCGGTTTTGGATGAGCTGCAAAATTTGGTCGACCTTGCTGTTGTTGCGCAGCAAAATGCGGGTGCCGGGCTGTTGGATTTGCTGCAAGCGGGTGCCGAGGTACATGCCCAGCGCCAAAACGGCAGCGAAAAGCAGGGGCAACCAAATTTGTAAACGTTTGTTCGACGGTGTTTGTGGGTCGTTCATGGTGATTAATAACCGCGGGCTTTCCGATTTAGTTTGAAAGCCTCGACGAAGCTGTGCAAATTTGCAGTAAAATTTGCACCTACCTAAATTTTCATTGCGTGTCGCACGAATTTAACCGCATTACCGAGTCGCCCTCGCATTACGACGCGCTCGAAAGCATGAGCACCCGCCAGTTGCTAGAGGCCATCAATGCCGAGGACCACCAAGTACCCGTGGCTGTGGCCGCTGCTTTGCCCCAGATAGAAGCCCTGGCCGAGGCCGTGTACGAACGCATGCGGCGGGGAGGGAGGCTGTTTTACCTGGGTGCTGGCACCAGCGGCCGTTTGGGCATTGTAGATGCGAGCGAATGTCCGCCTACCTACGGCGTGCCTTTCGACCGGGTGATTGGACTCATTGCCGGAGGCGACCAGGCCATTCGCCGGGCGGTTGAATTTGCCGAAGACGACCGCGAGCAAGGTTGGCGCGACCTCGAAGCCTGGCAGCCCAACACGCTCGACACGGTGGTAGGCATTGCCGCCTCGGGCACTACGCCTTATGTGTTGGGTGCATTGGAAGCCTGCAAACAACGGGGCATCCTCACGGGCGGCATCACCTGCAATCCGGGTTCGCCCTTGGCCCGCACGGCCGATTTGCCGGTGGAAGTAGCGGTGGGTCCCGAGGTAGTGACCGGCTCTACCCGCATGAAAAGCGGCACCGCCCAAAAGCTCGTGCTCAATATGCTCAGCACTTCGGTGATGGTGCGTTTGGGTTACGTAAAGGGCAATAAAATGGTGCAGATGCAGTTGACCAACCACAAACTGGTAGACCGAGGTGTGCGCATGCTCATGGACGAGCTGCAAATTGAGAGGGACTTGGCCGAACAGCTGCTCAACACCCACAAACAAGTAAAAGCCGCCATCGAGGCCTACCGAAACCGTTGACATGCACCACATTGAGCCATTTTACAACTGGGTAGATGATTATACGGCGGCCGACGACGAACGCTCGCCCTTTTACGGTCGCGAATACTCGCAGTTCGCCTATACCCACCACATTTACGACCACGCCATCCACCCGCAGTGGGACGAGTTTGGCTCTGAAACGCTTTACCTCAAAATCCTCTGGGCCGATTATGATTTTGGTTTCGCCATCATCGAATTCATTGGCGAATGGAACGACGCCATCGGCAACGACATCGCCACCCTCAAAACCGAGGTCATTGATTTGCTGGTAGATGAGGGCATCGACAAATTCATCCTCATTGGCGAAAATGTGCTCAATTTTCATGGTTCCGACGATTGCTATTACGAAGAGTGGTTTGGCGACATAGAGCAGGGCTGGATTGCTGCCCTCAACTTCCGTGAGCATGTTTTGGAAGAAATGCGGGCCATGAACATCGACTATTATTTCAATTTTGGCGGTGATTTAGACGAGTTGCATTGGCGGAAATTCAATGCGAGGCAACTTTTTGGCGTGGTGCATGGTTTAATCACCAAACGTTTACAAGCCTGATGGCACGACCCCGATTTAATTCTAACAACAAAGGCGAAGAAGAACTTCCCAAAGCCAAGATCAACCGCGACAGCCTGCAAAAAGCCCGCTATTTGCTGCAGTACCTGCGTCCGTACCGCGGGATGTTCATTTTTGGCCTCTTTTTGCTTGCCGCTGGCAGTTTGTTGTCGCTCAGTTTTCCCTTTTTGATGGGCAAACTCATAGATGCGGCCTTGAAGCCCGGTACGCCCGGTTTTATGGGCAGCATCCACCTCATAGCCGCTTCTTTGCTCGGCATTTTGGCCTTGCAGGCTGCCATTTCGTTTGGTCGTATCTACCTTTTTGTACAAGTAGGCGAACGCAGTTTGGCCGATTTGCGACGCGAAAGTTTTGGTCGGATTTTGCGCTTGCCCATGGACTTTTTTGCCCGCCGTCGTGTGGGTGAAATCAACAGCCGCATTGCAGCCGACCTCTCGCAAATTCAAGATACGCTTACCACAACCCTCGCCGAAGTGCTCCGCCAGGTAGTGGTGCTCATTGGAGGCATTGCTTTGTTGGCCTATACATCGGGCAAGCTCACGCTGATGATGTTGTCGGTTTTCCCCATTTTGGTGGTGCTGGCGGTTATTTTCGGCAAGGCCATCCGCAAGGTGGCACGGCAGGCGCAAGACGAGCTGGCCGAGTCGAATACGGTGGTGGAAGAAACCCTGCAGGCCATTGCGAGCGTGAAAGCGTATACCAACGAATGGTACGAAAGCAAGCGCTACAGCGAGCGCATTGCTGCGGTGGTGAAATTGGCGCTCAAGGGAGCTGTTTACCGGGGTGCTTTTGCCAGCTTCATCATATTTGCCTTGCTGGGTAGCATTGTGGCCGTGGTTTGGTTTGGTGCTACTTTGGTGAGTACCGGCGAACTTACCATTGGCAGTCTCACCAGTTTCATCCTCTACAGCACCTTTGTAGGCGCCGCCATGGGCAGCTTTGCCGAATTGTATGCCCAAGTGCAAAAGGCCTTGGGTGCCACCGAAAGGGTATTTGAAATATTGCATGAAGCCGTGGAGCCCGTGAGCATGGATGCCCAAAAACAGCCGCTCCGTTTGGCCGGCGCCCTGCAATTTGACAAAGTACATTTCCGCTATGCTACGCGGCCCGAAATTCCGGTGCTTACCGACCTCAGTTTTGAAGTGGCGCCTGGCGAAAAGCTGGCGGTGGTAGGACCGAGCGGGGCAGGTAAATCGAGCTTGGTGAGTTTGGTGCAGGCCTTTTACGCGCCCGAGCAAGGCCAATTGCTGGTAGATGGCAAACCCATCACCGATTACGATTTGAGTGCTTACCGCAGCAATTTGGCCGTGGTACCCCAAGATGTGGTCTTGTTTGGCGGCACCATCTTCGAAAACATCGCCTACGGTAAACCCGGGGCCAGCAGGGAAGAAGTGGCAGAGGCTGCCCGCAAGGCCAATGCCTGGGATTTCATCAGCAGCTTCCCCGAGGCGCTTGACACCGTGGTGGGTGAGCGTGGGGTGAAACTCAGCGGTGGTCAGCGCCAGCGCATTGCCATTGCCCGGGCGGTGCTGCGCGATCCGGCCATTCTGATTCTCGACGAAGCCACCAGCTCGCTCGACAGCGAATCGGAACGTTTGGTGCAAGAGGCGCTCAACAGCCTCATGGCCGGGCGTACCAGCATCATCATCGCGCACCGACTCAGTACCATCCGCGATGCCGACAAAATTGTGGTGCTCGACAAAGGCCAGTTGGTTGAATTTGGCACGCACCACGAGCTCATGGCCAAAGAAGGGGGCTTGTACCGCAGTCTCAAGCTGTTGCAGCTGGAGGTGAGCGACGAAAGCCCGCTCGCCTGAGTTTTGTATTTGGCCTGCAACCTTATCTTTGCCGCATGAGCGTTCCCGCCAAGTACCTCGACATACGCGAGGTCATCCGAAAAAAGAATCCCCGCCTGCTGCAAGTATTGCCGCGCTTTGTGCTGGCATACATTCGCCGCATTTTGCACGAAGACGACATCAATGCCTTCATGCAGCAGCACGGTCAGCGCGAGGGCCTCGATTTTGTGGAACAGGTGCTCAAGCATTTTGGTGTGAAAATAAGGGTAGAGGGTGCCGAAAATGTGCGGGTGGAGGGAGGAGTGATTTACGCAGCCAACCACCCGCTGGGTGGACTCGATGCTTTGGCCCTGATGCACGAGTTGGGGAAAAAACGTACCGATTTACGTTTTTTGGTGAACGACATCCTCACCAACATCAAGCAGTTGCTGCCGCTGTTCATCCCGGTGAACAAACACGGGGCGCAGGGGAGAGATGCCTTGCTGGCACTCGACCAAAGTCTGCGCAGTGAGGAGGCTTTTTTGGTGTTCCCGGCCGGACTCGTTTCGCGCAAACAGCCGGGTGGCATTGCCGATTTGGAGTGGAAGAAGACTTTCATCAGCCAGTCGCGCAAATACCAAAAAGACATCGTGCCTGTGCACATTGCTGGCAAAAACCGCCCGTTTTTCTACAATCTGGCCCGTTTCCGCAAGTGGTTGGGCATCAAGGCCAACATCGAGATGTTTTATTTGGTAGACGAAATGTTCGCCCAGCACAACCAAACCATCGTTATCATCTTTGGCAAGCCTATTTCGTACCAGACCTTCGACAAATCGCGTTCCGACAAAGATTGGGCTGCTTGGGTGCGGGAGCGGGTGTATGAGCTGGCGGGTTGAGTTTTTGATTTGCTCGATAGTTTAGGTTTTGAATGTGGATTTTTTTGGGTTGAACGCTAGCATTTCATGTTCTATTTTAGACCATGATGATTGAATTTGATAAAAATGGAGTTTTAGCCCCTGCCAAGTCAATATTGATTTCACTTGACGAATTCAAATTTCATTTTGTTGAAAACATTAAGTCAGATACTCGTCAAACGATTTTTGATCGGTATTTGAAATATAGTTCCGAATTAAAGTCATGCTTGCAAGTAGATTCTCTTTGTCAGTGGATCAACGGTTCATTTGTTACTACAACTCCTAATCCGGCAGATATTGATGTTGTATCTTTTGTGAATATCGAATGGAGCCACAAATTCCGGTCGGATTTAAAACGCTTTGAAGCGTTACAGGCTAACTCCAATTATGGAGTAGACGGCTATTTAATTACGGTTTTTCCCGAAAATCATGCATCTCGCTTTTTATTTGAAAGTGACAGAGCCTATTGGCTACATCAATTTACACGTACAAAAAGAAACCCCAAAAACGGGAAAAGACTTGAGAAAGGTTTTTTAGAAGTTTATTACTAATTTTGATCATGACCTCGGCAATGAAATATCGCTTGATGGACTTGATTGAAGCAATCGAGGAGGTGAATAGCATGATTCACTTACATGAATCTAATCCATCTGCGCATATGCTTGATCAATACAAATACAAGCGAGAACAGTTGGTTGGTCGTTTGATTGATACCTTGGTTGATCCTAAAATCAGGTCCTCAAGAAGTTTGTTTTTGGTGAAGACCATACTTGAGAAATATTATCCCGATTTGAAAGAAGATGCAGCTGCTCATGAAGATGAAGCTTGGGGAGCGATAGAAGCAGTTTTGGCTTCATAGCAAGGTTTTTCATACCGAGCAATTGCTAAAGCGCTGCATTTGGTACTTAGTCTAAATATTGGTCTTCATCCAGCAACCGTATCAAACCTTCATCTTCTCCGTGTCCTCCGTGCCCTCCGTGTTTTAAAGGCGCAGCCTTTTAGAATCTTGTTCACACCCATTGTGCAGCCGCGCACTTTTTACCATTTTTGACCACATGCAAAACATCATCGCTCCTGTTGACCGCCAGCTGTTGATCAACGAATTAACGCCCGAGCGTTTTTTGCGACATACCAACAAAGGCAATAAGCTGGTTTACTTGGTCAACTTTCACAATGCGCCCAACGTATTGCAAGAAATTGGCCGGTTGCGCGAAGTAACCTTTAGGGCTGCAGGGGGTGGCACCGGCTTGCCCGTTGATTTGGATGCAAACGACACCTCTGACGATTGCTACGAGCAATTGATTGTGTGGGACCCCGAAACGCAGGAAATTGTGGCGGGTTACCGCCTCATCGAATGCAGTACCGCCCACCGTGATGAAGCAGGGCACATCAACCTTTCTACTGCGCACCTGTTTGGTTTTAGCCAAAAGTTTGTGGATGAGTATTTGCCATTGACCATTGAATTAGGCCGCTCGTTTGTGCAGCCCGATTACCAACCAGCTGCTGGTAGCACCAAAGGTTTGTTTTCGCTCGACAATTTGTGGGACGGCCTGGGTGCCATGATAGTACTGCGTCCGCACATCAAATACCTCTTTGGTAAAGTGACCATGTACCCGCATTTCGACCGTGAAGCCCGCGACTTCATTCTCTACTTCATGAACCATTATTTCCCCGACCCTGACGAGCTGGTGCGGCCACATGCCTCTATGCGGTTGGGTTATGAAACCAATGTGAGTCAATTCGACGGCCAATTAGACGGTTTAGAATACAAAGAGGGTTTCAAAGTGCTCAACACTTTTGTGCGCGGAAAGGGTGAAATAGTGCCGCCATTGATCAATACCTATATGGGTTTGTCGCCAACGATGAAGAATTTTGGCACAGCGCTAAACGACGAATTTGGAGCTGTAGAAGAAACCGGTATTTTGGTGACCATTGCCGATATTTATGAAGAAAAGAAATCGCGCCACATCGATACTTTCGAACGCGATCGGTTTTTAGAAAGGGTTCAATCATGAAAAAAATACTGCTGTTGTTGGTGCTGCTGTTGGGTGCAAATGCGCTTCGTGCACAAGATTTTGACATCACTTGGTATGAGTCGGTTGGAGTAGATAGCTTTTTCAACACCGAAGCCGCCAAGCAGCTCATGAATATTGAAAGCCCGAATTATGCCTTGCTTAATGCCAGTGTGTTTTTCGCAGCCAATGAAGCACGGGCCAAAAAGAACTTGCCCTTGTATCGATACAGCGATGCCCTCGAAAAAGCCGCTGCTTTTCACAGCGAAGAAATGCGTGCCAAGCGGTTTTTTAGTCATGTGAATAAAACCGACAAAGACAATCGAAATCCCGAACAACGCATCGCCAACCAAGGCGGCGATTTTAAGGGCACTGGCGAGAATATTTTGGAGATGCCGCCTTTCAAAACCGGTCCAAACGGCGAATACGAAGTAAAGCGCAACGACGATGGTACTTACAGTTTCATCCAGGCCAGCGGCAAACCTTTGAAAGTGCTGAGCTACGCCGATTTTGGTCGCGCTGCTGTGAAATTGTGGATGAAATCGCCCGAGCACAAGGCCAATATCCTCAGCAAGCAGTTTACCCATATGGGTTGTGGTGCTTCTATTGAAGAGGACCCTTTCAAATTCAAGAGCTTGCCCATGGTGCTGGTAACCCAGAATTTTGGGGCAGTGGAGTAAAAAACAGCTACAGTTCACCCGAAGTTTCGGCAACTTACTTCACCCTCCATGAATTATGTTTAAAGCCACCTTTTTGTTTCTTGCGTTTAAATCATGGGGGCGCTGGCAAGGGTTAGCGGTTTTGGGGTGCATTGTAGGCCTTTTGGCGTGTAAACCCAAGGAGGTCCCACCTTCGTCCATACCCGCTACGCCCAGCTTGGCAATCAGAGGTGCCGATTTATCGTTTTTGCCTGCTTTAAGGGCAAGTGGCACATCACTTTTGAATGGCCGTAATGAGGCACAAGATGCGCTAAGTACCCTCAAGGAGTTGGGCATGAATGTGGTGAGGTTGCGCTTGTGGTACCAACCCACCCAAAGCAGCGCTTCTTGGCAGGCCATGTTGGCGCTCAAAAATGAAATAAAGGCGCAAGGACTACAGTTGCTCTTATCGGTTCATTATTCCGACACTTGGGCCGATCCTGCCCAGCAGAGCATACCTGCGGCCTGGCAGGCTTTGCCAGTGGGCGTAATGGCCGACAGTGTGCAAGCTTATACCCAGCGCATCATGTTGGCTTTTGAGCCCGACTATATTCAAATTGGCAATGAAATCAATGGCGGGATGTTGTGGCCTGCAGGCACTTGGACAGATACTGCTTCCTTTCACCGCTTACTGCGTGCGGGTATTGCTGCAGTGCGTAGCAGCAGACCAGCTACCCAGATCATTTTGCACCATGCGGGCTTCGTTGGCGCTGATGATTTTTACCAGCGCTTGTCGTCACTCGATTACAATGTGGTGGGATTGAGTTATTATCCGATGTGGCATGGTAAAAGTCTCGACTCTCTGGGTATGGCCATACGCTCACTCAAGCAACAAACAGGCAAATCGGTTTTGGTGGTAGAGACTTCGTACCCATTCAGCTTGGGTTGGAACGACAATACCCACAATGTAGTGGGAAACAGCAACCAATTGTTGGCAGCTTATGCGGCTACACCAGCCGGACAGCGAGCTTATTTGGAGGCGTTGAGCAGTACTTTATACAGCTCGGGTGCTTTGGGATGGTGCTATTGGGGCGCAGAGTGGGTGAGTTTTGGCAATGCGGGCGGCTGGCAGGGTTCTTCGTGGGAGAACCAAGCGCTGTGGGATTTTGACAGCAAGTTGTTGCCGGCAGTAGTTGCATTTTCATGGCGAAAATTGCCCTAGTAACAGAAAGTGCGTTTTTCTTACTTGAAACAAAACACTAAGAATTGGTTTGTCATGCTGTGACCATGCTGGGTCTAAAGCTTGAAAAAAGGAATGGCAGCCCTGAGCCGTTCTTCGTTTTTTACACGCACTTTTACCTCTAACAAATGCTCGCCGCGGGGCAAGGCTGCCACATCGAGCCATGTTTCGAGACCCAATTGGTTGGTTTGTCCCAACTCGCGCATGAAAAACCTGCCGGGTGTTTGCTCAATGCCATCGATGTAAAAAACATAGACAGCCGATAAGCAGGCGAGATTTCGCTCGCTCTCAGTGGCAAACGAATCAGGCACAGCTGCCGATTTTAGATTTTGGGCACAGTCGGCAAGTATTTGTTCTTCGAATTGCAATTTGTGCGGCAAAAAGATGTGCAAAACACCATCGTTTATTAGCTGCGACTGAATGTGTGCTTCGGTGCTAAAACGATCGGGTTGTTTATCGCGGTAGTACCCATCCATGGTAGCCGTCCCAAATGTGGCAGCATAGACCGTTTTTGGTTGCAACGGAAAAAATGCGGACTGGAATACCGTCAAATAGGTAATGGCCAAATATACCGTCATGAGCATACCAATACGCCACCACCCCAAATTGCTAACCAATCCGTAGTAAATACCCCTATAAACTGAAGCCATGGTGATGGCACTCATCAATCGGTAAGGATATTGGTAAACGCGCCAGAAATAGGGTAAGCGCTTCAGGCTACTTAAGGTAATAAAGTCGATGAAATAAGGAAGCGCGAAAATCAAAGTAAATGCCCCTATGGCGTTATCGAGTGCATTTTCAACATTGGATATATTGGGAAAAACACTTAACAGTATGAAGGCCAGAAAAACGCAAAAAATCAAAAACAAGCACAATGAAATGGTAGCCATTACAAAAAGGAAAGCCGTGGCATAAAGGGTACTGCAGAAGTTCTCCAGCCTAATGATGTTGTCTTGAAAACTTGACAGGGAAGAAAGCCGTTTGCCAAACCAAGGTTGCAATTTCATTTTTTGCATGTCGATGCCTTTAGGAAAGGCAAAACTTAAGCCCACAAAACTCACCCACAAACTGCGCATGATGAGGTGAAAAATAAGCCCTGCAATCAGCCAGTAGGTGCTTAAAATCAGGGTGTTGATGATGATGTCGTCTATATTACTCGTGTAAAAATAAAATTTGGCTGTTCTCTCCTCCAGCCAATAATGTAATTGCCGCAGCAAACGCGGCACCTGGGTGAGTGCCAATAATACAATCCCTGATATCAAAATCTCGGGTTCCCAGCTGCCTTCTTGGGTGCGTTTGAGCCAGGCCGGGGTGTTGGGGGTTTTAGGTTGGTCCATGTGGCAAGCTACTATTTGTTCACATGAAAACCATGGCTTGAAATGAAACAGCTAGCCATGGGCTTTCGGTTGAAGTGCGAAAATTCTAAAAGGTCGTTTGAACCAAGTTCTAGTGGGGCGTTAAATGCCTAAATTGGTATGCGCCAAATTCATTTTTCGTTAATGTTTGTGAAGTCTACCGATGTTCTATCTTTGCGAAATCTAAAAATTAACGATAAGTGTAATGAGTTCAATTATTTACATCATTCCCGTTATCGGTGTCGTGGGCCTGCTGTTCACGTTCATCCGGTCGAGTTGGGTGTCGAAGCAGGATGCTGGCACCGACAAAATGAAAAAAATTGCCGGTCACATTGCCGAAGGTGCCATGGCTTTCTTGAAAGCTGAGTACCGTGTTTTGGCCATTTTCGTGGCTGCCGTGGCCATTTTGCTGGCAGTTGCCAACAACAACGAAAATTCTTCGCCTTTGGTAGGGTTGTCGTTTGTAATCGGCGCCCTTTGTTCGGCTTTGGCAGGCTTCATTGGCATGCAAGTGGCTACCAAAGCCAACGTACGCACGGCCAATGCCGCACGCACCAGCTTGGGCAAGGCCCTTGAAATTGCCTTCACCGGTGGTTCGGTAATGGGTTTGGGCGTGGTTGGTTTGGGTGTACTCGGTTTGGGTTCGCTCTTCATCATATACAGCCATATGTTCGGTACCGACACCGCTGAAAACCTCAACCGTGTTATTACCATCATTACAGGCTTCTCATTCGGAGCCTCTTCCATTGCCCTTTTTGCCCGTGTAGGTGGCGGTATTTATACCAAGGCTGCCGACGTAGGTGCCGACTTGGTAGGTAAAGTAGAAGCCGGCATCCCCGAAGACCACCCGCTGAACCCTGCAACCATCGCCGACAACGTGGGCGACAACGTAGGTGATGTGGCTGGTATGGGTGCCGACCTTTTCGAATCATACGTAGGTTCAATCATTGGTACCATGGTATTGGGTGCTGCCTTCATGGCTCCCGGATTCCAAGATGCATTCAATGGCCTTTCAGGCGTATTGTTGCCTTTGGTATTGGCAGCAGTAGGCATCATCATGTCAATTATTGGTACCTTCTTCGTAAAAGTAAAAGAAGGTGGCGATCCGCAGAAGGCCCTTAACATGGGTGAATTTTTGTCGGCTGGTTTGATGATTGTGGCTTCTTACTTCATCATCAAGTGGATGTTGCCCGAAACATGGGTATTCAACGACATGCTTTATGGTGTTCAGCGCGAAATGAGTTCAACGGGTGTATTTATCGCAACCGTAATCGGCCTGGTTGCGGGTTTGCTCGTAGGATTGATTACCGAATATTATACCGGAACCGGTAAGAAGCCCGTAATGTCTATCGTAAGCCAGTCGTCGACAGGTGCTGCTACCAACATCATCGCTGGTTTGGGCGTGGGCATGATGAGTACTGCTATCCCTATCCTCTTGATTGCTGCCAGCATCATCGGTGCTTTCCACTTTGGTGGTTTGTACGGTATTGCCATCGCGGCAGTAGGTATGTTGGCCAATACCGGTATCCAATTGGCGGTTGACGCTTACGGTCCCATTTCCGACAATGCGGGTGGTATTGCCGAAATGAGCGAATTGCCCAAAGAAGTTCGTCAGCGTACCGACAAACTCGACGCCGTAGGTAACACCACTGCTGCCATTGGTAAAGGCTTTGCCATTGCTTCGGCTGCTTTGACTGCCTTGGCCTTGTTTGGTGCCTTTATGACCTCAGCGCAAATCAAAACCATCGACTTGTCGAAAGCCGACGTAATGGCCAGCATGTTGGTGGGTTCGATGTTGCCTTTCGTATTCTCGGCCATGGCCATGGGTGCGGTAGGCCGCGCTGCCATGTCGATGATCACCGAAGTGCGTCGCCAGTTTGCCGATATTCCTGCCCTCAAAGCCGCTTTGGAAGTGATGCGTAAAAACGGTGACAAAGAAATGAGCGACTGGAGCGAAGCTGATCGCAAGACATTCCACGAAGCCGATGGCGTTGCTGAATACGGCAAGTGTGTAGAAATTTCTACCGCAGCTGCCATCAAAGAGATGGTAGTTCCCGGTTTGTTGGCTGTAATTGCGCCTGTACTTGTGGGCTTTACTCTCGGAGCCGAAGCATTGGGTGGTTTGTTGGCAGGTGTAACCGCTTCGGGCGTGTTGATGGCCATTTTCCAGTCGAACGCTGGTGGTGCTTGGGACAATGCCAAGAAAATGTTTGAAGAAGGCGTGATGATCAATGGTCAGAAGTACTATAAGAAGTCGGAGCCTCACAAGGCGGCCGTAGTAGGCGATACCGTGGGTGATCCATTCAAAGACACTTCGGGTCCTTCGTTGAACATCCTCCTCAAATTGATTTCGGTGGTGGCATTGGTAATTGCTCCGCTGATCATGGACGTACAAGGCATGAACACTATGCCAGAGCCTGCCGCCCAAGTAGAAATGCTGGAGGAAGCAGCTACTGAGCTCAATGCTGCTGAAGGCGATGCTGCCCAGGCCGAGGCCATGGAAGCCATGGAGGCCGAAACTGCCGAAGGTGGTAGCGAGGCTACCGGCGAAAGCGCTCAATAAGGTGTAGCTATATTTTTTGGCCCGGATAGAAGCTTTCTATCCGGGCTTTGTGTTTTTAACCATTCTTTACCTTCTGGGGGAAACATTGCTTCGTGCGAAGGGGTTTACACTTATATGATACGTGTAATTGTTCAAACCGAAGTAGGAAGTCCCATGCAACAGGTACAAGCGGCCTTTAACGAGCAGCTCTTGAAAAAGCTGAATCCGCCTTTTCCTGTGGCCCGTTTGCGCAAATACGAAGGCGAGCAGCCCGGGGCTGCGGTTTGGATAGAACTCGACTTTTTGCTTTTTCGCCAATTATGGAAAAGCCGCATTGTGGCTCGTACCGAAAGCGAGTTTTTTTTGAGCTTTACCGATGTTGGCGAGCAGTTGCCTTTTTTCTTGCGCAGTTGGGAACACGAACACCGACTCGAAGCCCTGCCGGCAGGCCGGACCCGCATTACCGATCGATTGAGCTTTACCACCCCTTGGTGGCTGCCTCCTTGGCTGGCACAGCCGGCATTTAAAGGCCTCATGGCTTACCGCCAACCGATCTATCGCCGGGTTTTTGGTGGATAAATGAGGTGTTTAATAATTTTAACAAAAAAGTTAAACAAAAATACGAGGGTGTCGAAGGCGGGTTCAGTCCCGCCTTTTGCGCGTTTGGGGCTCCGAAATGCGTTTTGGGACTAGATTTGGATATTTTGGTTGTTTAACGTTTCTGAAAAAAGATTAAACAAACACTTGGAAGTCTGGAAGTGCCTGCGTACGTTTGTTTAACATTCACCGCTAAAAGGTTAAACAATGAAGCCGACCACATTTACCCACAAAGTCAAAGAGCATGCAGTAGCGCTCAAAGCCTATGCCTTGTATCTCACCCAAGACCGTGAGGATGCAAACGACCTGCTTCAGGAAACCTTTCTGAAGGCTTTCTCTAATTACACCAAGTTTACCGAAGACACCAATCTGAAGGGCTGGTTGTACACCATCATGAAGAATACCTTCATCAACAACTACCGCCGCAAGGTGAAGCGGAACACCTTCCTCGATTCAACCGACAACGAATACTACCTCAACAGCATGAACCATTCAGACGTGAATGCCGGTGAGAAAAAGATGGCCATGGACGACATGCAAGCCGCCATCGCCAAATTGCCTTACGAATTGCGCGAAGCCTTCATGATGAACTTCCGCGGATACAAATACCAGGAAATTGCCGACCATTTCGGTATTCCCATCGGTACGGTGAAAACCCGCATCCACTTGGCCCGCCAGGTATTGAAGAAAAAACTGAAGGTATACGGCGATATGTACGGCATGCACGCAGCATAAATTAAAAAAATCGTAATATTATAGAGGAAAGCCAAACCAAGCTTTCCTCTTTTTGTTGGTAGGGTATTGCTTTGATTATGTCTTCTAAGAAAGTTGTTGTGATTGGGTCGGGATTTGCCGGCTTGTCTGCCGCCACCACCCTGGCCGATAAAGGGTACCAAGTAACCTTGCTCGAAAAAAACAGCACGCCGGGTGGTCGCGCCCGGGTGTTCGATGCCGAGGGCTATAAGTTCGACATGGGCCCCTCGTGGTACTGGATGCCCGATGTATTTGAGGCTTATTTCAATCGTTTTGGCAAAAAGGTGTCGGACTATTACGAGCTCATTCGCCTGGAGCCAGGTTACACCATCGTATTTGGCGAAAACGACCGCATGACGGTGCCTGGCAATATGGCCGGTATAGAAGCCATGTTTGAAAGTTACGAGCCCGGTTCTGCCGAACGTTTGCGGGCATTCATGAAACAAGCCGCTTACAAATACGAAGTGGGCATCAACAACCTGGTGTACAAGCCCAGCCGCAGCATTTCGGAGTTCACTTCGCCCAAGCTGTTGTTCGACATGCTGCGCATGGACATCTTCCAAAGCATGAGCAAACACGTGCGCAAGTACTTCAAGCACCCCAAGCTCATCAAACTCATGGAATTCCCCGTGATTTTTTTGGGGGCCACCCCGCAAAATACCCCGGCTTTGTACAGCCTGATGAATTATGCCGACCTGTCATTGGGCACCTGGTATCCGCAGGGAGGGATGTTTGAGATTGTAAAGGCTTTTGTGAGCCTGGCCGAAGAGAAGGGCGTTCAAATCGTTTACAATGCCGAAGTAACCGCCATCGATGCCCAAGGCCGTTTGGCGAACAAGGTGCGGTCAACTGCTGGCGATTTTGACGCCGATATTGTGGTAGCCGGGGCCGATTACCACCACATCGACCAAAAAGTGCTGAAGCCCGAACACCGCAATTATTCGGCTGATTACTGGAAGAAGCGCACCATGGCGCCGTCGAGTTTGTTGTTTTACCTCGGTTTGAACAAGCAGCTCGAAGGACTCACCCACCACACCTTGTTTTTCGACGAGGAGTTCGACCAGCATGCCCACGAAATTTACACCGATCCGAAGTGGCCTACCAAGCCCTTGTTCTATACCTCACTTAGTTCTAAAACCGATCCCTCGGTAGCACCCGCAGGAACCGATAACCTGGTGATTTTGGTGCCGCTCGCTCCCGATTTGGAAGACACCGAAGAAATCCGCGAAAAATATTACCACCTCATCATGGATCGTTTTGAGCGCCTCATCGGACAGTCGATTCGCGATGCAGTGGTGTACAAGCGCTCGTATGCGCACAATGACTTCAAAACCGACTACCACGCTTTCCGTGGAAATGCCTATGGTTTGGCGAATACTTTGTTACAAACAGCCATCCTCAAACCAGGATTAAAAAATAAGAAGCTGGATAATGTGTACTTTACAGGTCAATTGACAGTACCTGGTCCCGGCGTGCCTCCCACCATCATATCCGGTCAAGTGATTGCCGGTGAGATTTTTAAAGAGTTCCCAAACAATTAACATAGCCGTTTGTTCCATACCTAAATCCTTGTCGATGTTATCGTTATACCGCAAAACCAATGTGGCCTGCAGTCGGCTCATTACCCGCAATTACAGCACCTCTTTCAGCATGGGCATCCTGGCATTCGACAAGGAGTACCGTGACCCCATTTACGCCATTTACGGCTTCGTGCGTTATGCCGATGAAATTGTAGATACTTTCCACGATTTCGACAAGCGTACCCTGCTCGATGAGTTCAAGCGCGATACCTATTTGGCCCTGGAAAGAGGCATCAGTTTGAATCCGGTGTTGGATGCCTTTCAGGACACGGTAAAGGCATTCAATATCGAAACCGAGCTCATCGACGCTTTTTTGAAGAGCATGGAGATGGATTTGCAAGACATAGAATACGCTCAAGACAGCTACAATGAATACATCTATGGTTCGGCCGAGGTGGTGGGGCTCATGTGCTTGCGTGTTTTCTGCAATGGCGACGATGAAATGTACCAACGCTTGAAGCAGCCTGCCCGTCATTTGGGTGCGGCATTCCAGAAGGTGAATTTCTTGCGCGACATCAAAGACGATTACCTCACCCGTGGCCGTACCTATTTCCCCAACGTGAACTTGGGTTTGGCTTTAGATGAGCATGCCAAGGCCGAAATTGAAAAAGACATTGAGTTGGATTTTGATTTGGCTTATCAGGGCATCATCCAATTGCCCAAAGGTTCGCGCATTGGTGTATTGACCGCTTATCGCTTTTATCGCAATTTGTTCAACAAAATTCGCCGTGTGAAACCAAAAGAAATCCTCGAAACCCGCGTTCGCGTTTCAAATGCCGAAAAGGCCATGTTGCTCTTGGGTTCGGTGATGTCGAATAAATTGAATCTACTTTAGAAAATCGCGCTGCGATTGCCAATAGAAAAGCGCCATGAGCGCTTTTTTTTGCTTTGTGCTGTGCCTTTTCAATCAAGAAATTAGATTTGTGTAAATACGTTTTTTCATGTCATCATCTTCATCAAGCCACCACAAAGGGCATTCACACAAGCACCATCGCAGCAAAAGAGAACATGCCACTACCAAAGTGACGGGTAAACGCAGCTGTGGAGTGATTGGAGGGGGCATTTCGGGCATGGCGGCTGCTGCACGCATGGCTGCTGCGGGCTATTCGGTGACCTTGTATGAGGCTGGTCCTGAACTCGGGGGCAAACTCACCGACTACCGCTGGGAGGGCTTTCGTTTCGACAAAGGGCCATCGCTTTTTACCATGCCTGAGCATTTGAACGAGCTTTTTATGGCTTGTGGAAAGCGTTTAGATGATTATTTGCAATACGACCGGCTTGAATTGGTAACGCGTTATTTTTACCCAGGCGGCAGCAGGGTAGATGCTTTGTCGGAGCCAGCCCGCTTTGCGCAAGAATTGCAGCAGCAAGTGGGCGAGGAGCCCGAGCGGGTGCGTTCGTACCTCAAGCGTGCCGAATTGATGTACGAAACCACTGCGCCTGTTTTTTTGCATAAGTCGCTGCACGATTGGAAAAATTTACTGCGCTTTTCCACTTTTTTGAGGGTGTTGCGCATCCCTTGGTTGGGTATAAACACCACCATGCACCGCTTCAACAAAAAGTGGTTCAAGCACGAGCGCACGGTGCAGCTTTTCGACCGTTTTGCCACGTATAACGGATCCGATCCATACCGTGCGCCGGCCACCTTGAACCTCATTTCGCACATTGAACTAAATAAGGGGGCTTTTTATCCACGTGGCGGCATGATCGCCATCAGGAATGCCTTGGCCACTTTGTGTGAGGAATTGGGCGTTCAAGTGCGGTTAAACACGCGGGTCGATCGGCTTTTTGTACACGAAAGCAAGGTGAAGGGCGTGGTGATTGGCGACGATAAAGATGTACATCAGCTGGTGATTAGCGGCATCGACATCATGCAAGCCGAAAAGCGGCTCATTCCACGCCACTATCGCAATCAAAAGCGATTAAAGACCGAGTTGAGTAGTTCGGCCATTATCTTTCACTGGGCCATCAAAGGGCAGTACCCAACGCTCGATTTACACAATATCTTTTTCACAGGCCATTATCACCGCGAGTTTGAATACCTGCGCAAGGGTAAACTGGCGGCCGACCCTACCTTGTATGTGTACGTAAGCAGCAAGGTGCATCACAGCGACGCACCGGCTGGGCATGAAAACTGGTTTGTGATGGTAAACACGCCTCCACATGTAGAGCAAGATTGGGATTCGTGGGTGGCCGAGGTACGTGCCTATGCGCACGAACGTTTGTCGGAGGCCTTGGGCGCAAAAACCGAGGATTTGGTTTTGCACGAAAGTGTGATCGATCCGCGCGATTTGGAGCGGAATACTGGTTCGGTAGGAGGTGCCATCTATGGTCCGGCTTCGAACAACAAATGGGCGGCCTTTTTGCGACAAGCCAACAAGCACCAAAAGCTTAAAAACCTGTATTTTGTAGGTGGCAGCGTGCATCCGGGTGGCGGTATTCCGCTTTGCTTGTTGTCGGCAAAAATCACTGCCGAACTCATTACCAGCAAATAGGTATGAAGAACGCATGGTCGGCCTGCATCCGCTGGTTTTTTGCCGGGTGGTTTGGTCTTACCGACCGTTTGCTTTTTGCCAATCACCATTGGATGGGGGAGTTGCCAAGCGGCGATTTGCCTGTATTGCTTATAAGCAATCACGTCTCGTGGTGGGATGGTATTTGGGTTTGGCAACACAACCGACGTCGTTGGAAACGGAATTTTGCGGTGCCGGTATTGGCCAAATCGATACAAAAATGGCCGTTTTTGAGTCACTTGGGTGCCTTGCCGCTAGCGCGGGGCAAAGGCTTGCTGGCCCAATGTGCCGTGGTACAGCAAGCTTGCAGCGCACCGAATGATTTGCTGCTCATTTTTCCCGAAGGCCGCATACGCCGGGCCTTGCCGGGGTCACATTTTTTTCAAAAGGCATTGTTAGCGCGTTTCATGCGGCAATCGCCTTTGCAATGGGTGATGTTGTATCAGGCGGTGGTAACGGGCAACCGTCCGCGTGCCGAAGTGTTCCATTTTCTCGAACCCGTGGCAGCAAATTCGGTGCAGGAGTTGGAGCAAGCATATGCCCAATTTGCAGCAGCTTGTGAGCAGCGCATGGCCGATTTGTGGAACCAGCAAATGGAAGCTTTGTAATGGTTTGTTTGGGCGGATTTTTGGCAATACTGTGGTGCTTGCTTTGGCTGTATCGTTTGTTGGTGTCGGCAGCCAACTTTTGGCATCGCGAGCACTTGGGAGCGCTCAACGACAGCAAGGACTTGCCATCTATCAGCGTCTTGGTTCCGGTGCGGAACGAAGCCCAGCAGTTACAAGATTTGCTGGCCAATTTGAACCATTTGGGAGCGCCAGTGTGCGAGGTATTGCTTTACGACGATGCCTCCACCGACCAAACGGCTACCGTGCTGGCCGAGGTGCAAGCCAGCTACCCCATGCTTCGGTTTTTTAGGGGGGCCGACTTGCCGCTGGGTTGGCTCGGAAAAAACCATGCTTGCTGGCAATTGGCACAGCATGCGCAAGGCCGTTGGTTGTTGTTTGTGGATGCCGATGTGCGTTTGGAAGCTCATTTGCCAGCCCGTGCATTGCAACATGCCCTCACCAAAAAGCTTCAAGTGCTCAGTTTGTTTCCGCAACAAAACCATGGTAGCTGGGGTGAAGCGCTATGGGTACCGCTCATGCACCAAGTGCTGCTGAGCTATTTGTACTTGCCTTGGGTTGAACGTAGCAGTTTTACAGCCGTGGCAGCGGCGAACGGACAGTTTTTGTTGTTTGAGCGCGATTTTTATTTTCAATTGGGAGGACATGCAGCGGTTGCCAGTCAATTGCCCGAAGACGTGTGGCTGGCACGTAAAAGCAAAGCAGCAGGAGGGAAGGTATCGGTGCTGTTGGCCGATGACGGCTTGCAATGCAGCATGTATGCCCATGGATGGGCGGCCATGCGGGGTCTTTGGCGCAACGTGGTGCCAGCTATTGGCAAGCCCGTTTACCTATGGATTTGGTTGTTTTGGCAGCTTGTTTCATTGGGAGCACTCCTCTTTTTTGCACCTGCATGGTTGCTGTGGGGGCTGCTTTTGCCTGTGCTAAGCCGTATATTTGTGCTATTGGCAGCCGAAAAAAAGCTGGGTCAACAGTTGGTGCTTTTGCTACCGCAATTGTTGCTTTGGCCTGTATGGTGGTTGGCAGCCGCAATAGCATATCAAACAAAGCAGATACGTTGGAAAGATCGCCCCGTGCATTAAATAGGTTCACCATTTGGTGGGCCATGGTTTATGGTTTTGGCGCTTTGGGATTGGCATGGCCGGCAACGCGTTCGTTTTTCTTGTTTTTTACTCCATTTACCTTGCTTTTTGGTGCCATGCACTTATTGTGGTTTGAGGAGCAGCGTGGCCAGGCGCGTTTCTGGTGGAGCATGTTGGGGGTTTGGTTGGCAGGTTTTGCTATCGAATGGGCGGGCGTAGCTACCGGACTGATATTTGGTGAATACAGCTACGGTACGGTGCTAGGGCCTAAGTTGATGGGTGTGCCGCTGGTTATTGGTATTAACTGGACCATCCTCATTTACGCTGCTGCCAGCCTAGCGCACATGACGGGTGTATCGCGCTGGTTGCGCCCTTTTTTGGGAGCCACCATCGTTACCCTCACCGATGTTTTTATTGAACCGGTGGCGGTTTATTATGAGTTTTGGACCTGGGTGCAGCCACCCTTCGATGCTTTGTTTGTGGCACCATGGCAAAATTATTTGGCCTGGTGGTTGTTTTCGTTGGTCGTATTGGCCGCCTTCGAAGGGGTGAATTTTACTAACCGAAATGCGGCTTTGCTGCGGTATTGGCTGTTTCAGTTGGGCTTTTTTGTGTTGCTCAACATCCTCATCTGAGTCATTCTTAAGTCATCTTTCTCAAAGCAGGTATGTAGGCGATGAATCTGGGCGTTAGCCAGTAAACATCCTCCATGAATACCTTTTCTAAAACCTACGACCGCGGCCTGGTGCTGCAAATGGGTGCAATCATCAGCCTGTCGATCATGCTTGTTGCCTTTCGGTGGCACCGGCCTGCCGAATCTTCAGCCATTCAGCCCCGCCACGAACCACCCCTCGAAGTAGTTTCGTTTGAACAGCTTTACCATTTGCCGCCCCTGCCCAAGCAGTCTAATCCCATGGCCACCGTTGACGGCAAAGAAGCACAAATTACCGAACCCGAGCCTAGCCAGGAGCAGTGGCCCGAAGCCAATCCATTGCCAGGAAGTTTGCCCGGCATTCCCGATGAATTTGTAGATACCACCGACTTTTTTGTGCCTGGCGATGAGGTTTTTCCCCGTTTTCCAGGCGGCAACGAAGCCTTGATGCGCTATTTAAGTAAAAACCTCCGCTACAACAGTACCGCCATTGAGTTTGGCATCAGCGGACGGGTGTTTATCAGCTTTGTGGTACAGGCCGATGGCAGCATAGCTGAGGTGAAGGTATTAAAAGGACTGGGCTACGGGCTCGATGAAGAAGCCGTACGCGTGGTAAAAGCCATGCCCCGCTGGTTGCCCGGCACCCAAAACGGCAGACCCGTGGCGGTAGTTTATAACCTGCCCATCCAATTTAGTTTGCGCAAAAATTAATCGGTGCCCTCAAGTTCCTCTTCTTGAAAAGGCACACCCAAAATTTGATGGGCCTTCGACATCCCTTCGAGGTTGTCGGCCACCAGCAGCAGTTTATCGCCCGCCTCTAAAACCGTACTGCCTCCCGGGGTTAAAAAACGACCTTGGCGCTCAATCATGGCAATGAGGGTGTTGCGCGGAAAGTGTAAATCGATGATGGCGGTATCGCTGCCCGAGCTGCCTGGGGGCACCACTACTTCGCGCAAAACCGATTTAAAGCTGTCTTGCAGCAGCATATCGATGTTGTTGCGGCGCTTTACTTTCTCGGGTAAGGCCACGTGCAACCAACGGGCTACTTTAGAGAGGGTAGTGCCTTGCAACAATACCGAACTTACCGATATCACAAATACAATTTCGAAAATGATGTTGGCCTTCTCTAATCCTGCCAGCAGGGGATAGGTGGCGAATACAATGGGCACCGCTCCCCGCAACCCCACCCAGCTTACGAACCAGCGAGCCCGGTTTTTCATGCGAAAGGGAGCCAAACTTAAAAAAACGCTCAGCGGTCGGGCTACCAGCATCAGAAAAAGAGAAACCAACAAGCCAATGCCGAGCATGGGCAACAGTTGCGAGGGGTAAACCAGCAAGCCCAAGGTTAAGAACAACACAATTTGCATCAGCCAGGCGTAACCATCAAAAGCTTGTAAAATGGTTCTTTTATGCAGCAAATCTTGGTTGCCGAGGTAAACCGCACTCAAATAAATGGCCAAAAAGCCGTTGCCACCCAAACCATCGGTAAAGGTGAAAGTGAAAAACATGAGCGCAATAACCAATACAGGGTACAAACCTTCGTACTCGGGCCGCAACCGGTTGATGATGCGGGTATTTAGCCAGCCAAAGCCCAAACCGAACAATGCACCCAGGCTAATTTGTTGTGCAAAAAAGGGCAACAGCGACCAAAGCGAATCCTCGGGCCGTTGCACCAAGCCCGTAAAGGCAATGGTGAGGAAATAGGCCATGGGGTCGTTGCTGCCCGATTCTAATTCGAGGGTAGGACGCAAATGGTGTTTGAGCGCCAGGTTTTTCGAACGGAGGATGCTAAAAACGGCTGCGGCATCGGTGGAGGACACAATGGCGCCCAACAACAGCCCTTCGTACAAACTGAAGTCGGTAATGGCATGAACAAACCAACCCACGCTGAGGGCCGTAAGCAATACGCCCAAAGTAGAAAGCACGATGCCTTGCTTGAGCACCGGGCGGATGGTTTTAAAATCGGTATCGAGCCCCCCGGCAAAAAGAATGAAATTAAGGGCTACAATGCCAATGAATTGGGCCGCTTTGGGGTCGTCGAACTGTATGCCACCCAGGCCTTCGGAGCCCGCCAGCATGCCCACCCCCAAAAACAACAAAAGGGTGGGAACCCCAAATTTGTAGGAGGTTTTGCCTGCCAATACGCTCAAAAATAGGAGCAGCGAACCAACCAGTAATATGTTTTCGGAGCTCAGCGTCATGGTGCAAAAATAGGGTAAAAACCTGCCCTTTGGCTGAAAAGCGCGAATAGTAGCATATTTGAGTTCCCGCCAAAGCATGAATTCAGGTTTGTTAGCCCACAGAGCGGTGCTGTTGACTAAAATCGTGGATAAAGTTTCGGCTTCATTCGCCAAATTGCAGCCCGCAAAAAGGAACATCCTTCAAAAGCAACGAAAATGAATATCCACCTTATAGCCATAGGCGGCGCTGTGATGCATAACCTGGCCCTCGAACTGCAGGCCAACGGACATACAGTTACCGGCTCCGACGATATTTTGCAAGAACCTTCGCGCTCGCGACTCGAAGCGGCCGGATTGCTGCCGGCAAGCACCGGCTGGTTCATCGAAAAAATCCATGCCGGCCTCGATGTGGTGATTTTAGGCATGCATGCCCGTGCCGACAATCCCGAATTGCTGAAAGCCAAGGAACTGGGCTTGAAGATTTATTCTTTCCCCGAATATGTCTACCAACACGCCAGCCACAAAAAGCGCTTGGTGGTGGCTGGTTCGCATGGCAAAACCACCATCACCGCCATGGTGATGCATGTACTGCGCTTTCACAAACGCGATTTCGATTACCTTGTTGGCAGTCAGCTGGCCGGATTTGAGCGCATGGTGCGCCTGAGCGAATCGGCCCCGGTCATGGTCATTGAAGGCGACGAATACCTCACCTCACCACTCGACCCACGCCCCAAATTTTTGCATTACCAGCCCCATGCGGCGGTGATTTCGGGGGTGGCTTGGGACCACATCAACGTTTTTCCAACCTACGACAGCTATTTGCAGCAGTTTCGCCTGCTGGCTGAAAGCATGCTTCCTGGAGCCGTATTGGGCTACTACGATGGCGATGCCGATTTGGTGAATTTGGTGCAGCCCTATGCCGAAAAGTTGCAGTTGAAGCCTTACCATGCGGCCGATTATGTATTGGAAGACGGCTATTTATTCCTCAAAACCTCCTTAGGCAAAATTCCCATGCAGGTTTTTGGCAAGCACAACATCGAAAATGTGGCTGCCGCACGCCTGCTCACCGCCGAAGCCGGCATTAGCAAGGAAGATTTTTACCAAGCCATTGCCTCTTTCCCAGGTACCGCGCGCAGGTTGGAGTGTATCCACCGCGGCAAAGACTGGGTAGTATTCCGCGATTTTGCCCATGCCCCCAGTAAGGTGAAGGCAACTGTGGCTGCGGTGAGAGAAATGTTCCCCGACAAACCCCTGTTTGCTGTGCTCGAATTGCATACCTTCTCGAGCTTGAAACGCGAATTTTTATCGCATTATGCCGGAAGCATGGCTGGTGCCGATGAAGCAGTGGTGTATTACAGTCCCGAAGTGGTTGCCAGCAAACGGCTCGAAGCTTTTGGCAAGGAAGAAGTATTGGCTGGATTCGGCAAAGAAGGGCTTCAAGTGTTTGACGCTGCCAACCCATTGCACCAAAAACTGGCACAGCAAAAACATACAGGTGTATGGCTGTTGATGAGCAGCGGTACGTTCGACGGACTCGACCTCAAAGCCCTGTTTCAGGGTTGAGAGGTAGATTTTTGCAACATGGCCAATCGCGCCAAGGTGTCGCACATGCGGAGGGTATCGGGTACGATGGGCTTGTTGAAAAAGGCTTCGGGACTCAAGTTTCCAGCCAAGTTAGGTCGGGCTAAACCCGACGATAACCACACCCAGGCAAAATCGTGGCCTTGCTGCCGCAGCAGTTCCATGAGTTCGGGGCCGGTTATATCGGGCAGGTGCTGGTCTACAATGGCCAAATCGGGTCGCCAGTCTGTTTCCCCCAGCTCCCACAGCAGCTTGGCCGGATGTTGGTAAGTGCGCAGCTCCCAAGGCAACTGCAAAAACGCCACCATGCGTTTGATGATGAAGTGGGTTACGGGGTCATCGTCTATGAGCAATATCTTTTTGAGTTGTGCCATGGTTTTAGGCCTTGTTTGCTTGAAGAAGTTGGCGGTGAATGAACTGTATTTGAGGCATGGGCAGAGGCTTTTCGATGATGGCCTTTATGCGTTCAAATTGGATGGCTTGAGTACGTGCCTCGGCATCGACGCTGCTGCTTACAATAACCACATTCAGCTTGTTTTCGGCGGGAATACGCCGCAGCAACTGCCAAACGTTGTGAGGTGGTTGCAGGTGAATGTCGGAAAGCATCAGGTCGAATGATTGGTCTTGAATAAGTCGCAAGGCCTCTTCCAAAAAATATACATGACGAATGCGCCAGGGGAGGGCAGCCTGCCGACTCAGCCGATCGACCAAAAGGTGCACCATGCGGTCGTCGTCGAGGAGCAATATGTCATGTAGTTTGTTCATTTGGTTTAATTAAGCCATTGATTGATTTGAGGCAGCAAGGTGGCAGGCAATGGCTTTTCTATGACCGCTCTGATGTTGTTAAAGCGTTGTGCTTCGCGCAAGGTAGCCTCGCAAGCCAAGCCGGTTACCAGTACTACGGGCGTGTGCTGTTGGCGACGTTGCATGCCTTCGAGCAACAACCAAACCTGCTGGTGATGTTGCAAATGTACATCTGCCAAAATGAGGTCGAACCTTTCGCGCTCCAACAAATCCAAAGCCTCTTTCCAGAAATAACTGTCTTTGATTTGCCAAGCAAGGCCGGCATGATGGCGCATTTGATGCACTACAAAGTGGCTGATGCGTTCGTCGTCGAGGTGCAATACTTTTTTCATGGCACTGATTTTAAGTTAAAGTAACGGCCAATTAAGGGCTGTGGCGTCAAGTTTCGATGAACCCGCATAGACCGTCGATGAACCACCGACGAATGCGCTTGAACGAAGCGGTTTTTTACCCCCTCGGGCTTTTGTATCTTTGCAGCTTATTCTTAAACAGATGCTCTCGCTCAAACGCCCCCTTGCTTTTTTCGACCTCGAAACCACCGGCCTCAACCAGGCCACCGACCGCATTGTGGAGATAGCGGTGCTCAAGGTGCTGCCCGATGGCACCAGCCAAATGCTGCACCAGCGTATCAATCCCGAAATGCCCATTCCGGCCGAAACCAGCAAAATTCATGGTATTTACGATGCCGACGTGAAAGACATGCCCACTTTCCGCGAGTTTGCGCCCAAAGTGAACGAATTCATGCGCGACTGCGATTTTGCGGGTTACAACTCGAATTATTTTGATTTGCCCATGTTGGTAGAGGAGTTTTTGCGGGTAGAAGTTGATTTCGACATCATGCACCGCAAGTTTGTAGACGTACAAACCATCTTCCACAAAAACGAACCCCGCGATTTGAAGGCGGCCTACCGGTTTTATTGCGGCAAGGACCTCGAAAACGCCCACAGCGCCGAGGCCGACATCACCGCTACCTATGAAATCCTGCTCAGCCAGCTGGAGCGCTACCCCGAAGTAAAAAACGATGTGGATTTTCTGCACCGCTACACCGCACGTAACAACAAATCGGTTGATTTGGCTGGGCGCATTGTGTACAACGACAAAAACCAGGAAGTTTTCAACTTCGGCAAGCACAAAGGCCTGCCGGTAGAGGAGGTTTTTGCCCGCGAACCTGGTTATTACCAATGGATGATGGACGGCGATTTCCCCAACTACACCAAAAAAGTCATCACCGCCATTCGCCTGCGGTCGTTCAACAAAAAGTAAGATGGGTACTTTTCAGGAAGATTTTGCTTTGCAGCAGGAGGCTGAAGTGGCCGAGGTATCGGTATTAGATCAAGCTGCTGCCGACCAACGCACCGTGGCCTTTTACACCCTGGGCTGCAAGCTCAATTTCAGCGAAACATCGGCCATTGGCCGCATTTTTACCAACAACGGCTTCCGCAAAGTGGAGTTTAACGAAGGGGCCGATGTGTACGTAATCAACACCTGCTCGGTAACCGACCATGCCGACCGCAAATGCCGCAAGGTGGTGCAGCAGGCCCTCAAACATTCGCCCAATGCCTATGTGGCCATCATTGGCTGTTACGCCCAGCTGAAACCGCAAGAAATTGCCACCATTCCGGGCGTGGATGCCGTTTTGGGTGCCGCCGAGAAGTTCAACCTCATTGAACACCTGGGCGATTTCAAAAAAGCCGACACGCCCAAAGTACTGGCTGGCGACATAGAAGAGGTGAACCGTTTTGTGTCGAGTTATTCGGTTGGCGACCGCACCCGCTCGTTCCTCAAGGTGCAAGATGGCTGCAATTATTCGTGCACCTTTTGCACCATTCCGCTGGCCCGCGGGCACAGTCGCTCAACACCTGTGGCCGACATTGTGGCCAACGCCCGCGAAATTGCCGCCAAAGGGGTGAAAGAGATAGTGCTCACCGGCGTGAACATTGGTGATTTTGGCTACGATGGACAAAGCGACGATAAAAGAAGCCGTCCGTTTGGCACCTTCCTCGAACTCATCAGCGAGCTCGATACCGTGGCCGACATCGAGCGTTTTCGCATCTCGAGCATCGAGCCCAATTTGTTGAGCAACGACATCATCGCTTTTGTAGCCGATTCGCAGCGTTTTGTGCCGCATTTCCACATTCCGTTGCAGTCGGGTTCTAACCGCATCCTCAAAAAAATGCAGCGCCGCTATTTGCGTGAGTTGTATGCCGAGCGTGTTGCCGAAATCAAAAACCGGATGCCACATTGCTGCATTGGGGTAGATGTGATTGTGGGTTTTCCGGGCGAAACCGACGAAGATTTCAACGATACCTACGCCTTTTTGAACGAGCTCGACATCAGTTACCTGCACGTTTTTACCTATTCGGAGCGCGACAATACCAAGGCCGTGCGCATGGATGGGAGGGTGCCCAACGGCAAACGTTCGGAACGCAACCGCATGCTCACCATCTTGAGCGAAAAGAAGCGCCGCGCCTTTTACGAAAAGCATTTGGGCGAGGTGCGCATCGTTTTGTTTGAGCACGAGCAGCACGACGCCTTTATGTATGGCTTTACCGACAACTACATCAAGGTAAAAGCCAAATACGATCCCTTGCTCACCAACGAGCTGCACCGCGTTCGTTTGTTGGAGATGGATGCCGATGGTACGGTACTGGTTGCCGATGCAGGGTGATTTCTTGTAGATCGATGGCTGTTAGGGCCGAGGAACGAGCTTAAGTGGGTGAAGTATTGTGGTCAGGTTCAAAAATCGAATAGCTTTACGGTTACAATCTAATCAAGCAAAGTGCGCAGCCTCCAAACCTATCTTCAAAGTTATTACCGCGATTATTTCCTTTTACATCGCTCGCTTTTATGGCAACCCGTGCTGTTTTGTGTGCTGCTGGTGGTAGTTGAATATGGCTGGGGTATAGAACGCCACTTGCCCCAAAGGTCGGCACCCGTACTGTGGCGTTGGCTTGCGCAGGCACTTTATGTGGTGCTGGTGTGGGGAGGGAGTTTGTGGTTGGTGCGCCGCAGTTTTGCCAACCGGGCGAATCGGCGCGATGGACTTGTTTTTGGTTTGGGCGTGGCCATTTATGCCTTTCGCATTGTGAATGATGGGTATTTCGACTGGATTCATGATCAGTCGGCCCATTGGTCGCGCTTGCAATTTTACTTTGCCTGGTACACCGGTGCACAATGGGTGCAGATGTTAAGTGTAGTGGTGCCGCTTTTGGTGGTACATTGGCTTTTGCGCAGAAAGGGAGAAGAAAGCTTCATGGGGCTCAAGCCGACCCCGTTGAGTGGCTATGGGTGGTTGTTGGCGGGGGCAGTACCTTTGGTTGCTTTGGCTGCTTCGGAAGGTAGTTTTACTGCATATTACCCCTTGTTTGCGCGGATTTTTCCGCCTGAATTGGCTGCTTTTTCAGAAGCAAAGCATTGGGGATATGTGGCCCTCTTTCAGCTGAGTTATGCCCTCGATTTTTTTGCGACCGAATTGTTTTTTCGGGGCTTTTTAATTTTGGCTTTTGTGCGTTGGTTAGGTCCGGCCGCCATTTTGCCCATGGCAGTGTTTTACGTCACCATTCACTTTGGCAAACCATTGGGCGAAACCATCAGCAGCTTTTTTGGCGGCTATTTGTTGGGCATTTTCGCCTACTACAGCCGCAGCATTTGGGGTGGTGTGTTGGTGCACATTGGCTTGGCTTGGTTGATGGAGTTGACGGGTGGGGTGGTAAGGTTTTGGTTTTAAAACACGTAGCGCACATAGGACACGGAGAGGTATTTTCGCAGCTGTACAAACACGGAGGCCACCGAGGGCACGGAGATATAAGCCGCAGATTGACGCAGAAATCGCCAGATGAACTTCAACCCATAGCGCCATCAAACAGCGGAGCGTTCACAGAAGCGAAGCTTCGTTAACAGGCCCGCCTTTGCGGGGCGTTTACAGCCTTGTGTGGCAGGGCGTTTACACCGGCAACTTCAACGCCCTTTGTATCGAATTTTCTAGGCTGATAAAGGTCTCGGTGCGTTGAATGCCGCCAATGGCCTGCACCTGGTCGTTTAAAATGCTGCGCAAGTGGTTGGTGTTCATGCAAATGAGTTTGCAGAAAATGCTGTAGGCACCGGTGATGTAGTGGGCTTCTACAATTTCGGGTACGGCTTCGAGCTGCTTGATTACGTCTTTGTACACCGAGCCTTTTTCGAGGTAAATGCCAATATAGGCCGTGAGGTCGTATCCCAGGGTATTGTAATCGACCAACAAACGCGAGCCTTGCACAATGCCAGCCTGTTCCATTTTTTTCATGCGAACGTGCACGGTACCGTCGGAAACGGGAATCATTTGAGCAATGCGGGTATAAGTGGTCTTGGCGTCCTCCATCAGGCTGTTGAGGATCATCCGATCGGTGCGGTCAAGTTCGTAATCTACTTTCATTGGGATATGTATTTTTGAGTGATATGTACAAAAGTAGCTCTAAAATTTCGAACACACGAAAGTTTTTAAAAAATAGTTTCGAATGCTTGTTAGTTAAATCGCTTTTGATAGTTTTGAATCAACAAACATTCCTTGTGGGGTGGTGAAACAGGCAGACATGCCCTCCTGTCGCGGGGGTGGAGAGCCCGGGAAAAAGGTCCGCCAGGTACCCTAACTGCTCCGTGAAGGTTCGACTCCTTCTCCCACAGCAAAAAAGGCCTCCGATTGGGGGCCTTTTGCTATTTTATGTCTGTTAAAAATGCATTTAAGCACGTTTAATCAACGATTTTAGCTTATCTTAGGCCTATGGCGCCGAGCAAAATATCCATCCGTTTTTTCGACGATCGCGAGGTGAGGGCGCTGTGGGATGAGCAACAGGCCAAATGGTGGTTTTCGGTTTTAGACATTGTAGCGGTGTTGACCGATCAAAGTGACTACACCAAAACAAGGAACTATTGGAAGTATCTTAAAACAAAATTAAAGAAGGAGGGCAATCAGTTGGTTAGTGCCACTAACCAACTCAAGTTATTGGCATCTGATGGAAAAAAATACAAGAGTGATGTGCTCGATTACGAGGGCATCCTTGCGCTGGGCAAAACTTTTCCAGGTACCAAGGCCAACCGCTTTATCGAATGGTTCACCTACAGCGAAGAAAGCATCGATGGCAAAAGCAAATCGAAGGCATATGCGTTGTTCGACAGCTCATTTATTGACCACATTGAGGTGGGAACCACCAATGGCTTGCAGCAAATTCATGCCTATTTGTTTGGCGGATTGTACGATTTTGCTGGACAAATACGTGAAAAGAACATCTCTAAAGGAGGTTTTGCCTTTGCAGCTGCGCTCTACCTGCGCGATACGCTCAAAACCATCGACGCTATGCCGGAGAACAATTTCGATGAGATTGTGGCCAAATATGTAGAGCTGAATGTGGCACATCCATTCATGGAAGGCAATGGTAGAAGTGCAAGGGTGTGGTTAGACCTGATCCTCAAAAAAAGGCTGCAAAAATGTGTCGATTGGAGCAAAATCGGCAAATACGAATACATGCAAGCCATGGTTGAGAGTCCGGTGAACGCCACGAAATTGTACCAGCTTCTTTCAAACGCCCTTACTTCCGACATTCACAGCCGCGAGTTGTTTATGAAAGGGATCGACTATTCGTATTACTACGAGGAACCTTAGAGGCTTGTATCGCGAAAACGCAACACCTCAAACATGGGTGGTGTTATGTGTTTGAGGAATAAACCTCTTTTTAAACTATGTCATTTCAAATAGACATCTCTCAAACCATTTACAGCAGGCAAAACATGCGCTTTGCAGATTATTTGACAAGCCGATACAAAGGTGACTTCAAAATCACCAATAACTTGGGACAGGTAAATCTTTATCGGTTTAAAACGAATGCCTCTTGGAAAGCATTTGATTTACTTGAATTGCTAGGCTACAATTAATGTCATCTAGACTTTGAAGTAGCTATGGTTTTGTTTGAGGAGGCAATACGTCTCAAAAAATTGGCAATTGATTTCAGGCCTTTGTCAGACCAAGATTTTATGGATTGGCACAGGCTAACTCGGTAGATTAAACTACCCCTCCAACACCTTCAACGCCTCCCTGATCTTCGCCAACAAAGCGGCTGAGGAAGCCACCAGCGGCAAACGCAGTTCGTTTTCGAGCAAGCCACGGGCGTGAAGCAGGGCTTTGATGCCGGTGGGATTGCCCTCGGCGAATATCAACTGCATGAGGGGCATGAGCTGGTGGTGCAAGCGGCGGGCGGTGGCAAAATCGCCAGCCAAGCCGGCACGGGTGAGATCGCTGAATTGGCGGGGACAACCATTGGCAATCACCGAAATCACTCCATCAACACCCAAACCGAGCAGGGGCAGGGTGATTACATCGTCGCCCGAGTAAACTTTGAAGCCGGCAGGGCGCAAACGCAGCACTTCCGAAATTTGGCTGAAATCGCCCGAAGCTTCCTTGGTTGCCACAATGTTTTTGAAATCGTGGGCCAAACGCAGCGTGGTTTCGGCGGTGAGGTTGCAGCCGGTGCGCGGCGGTACGTTGTACAAAATCACCGGCAAATCGGTGTTTTCGGCCACGGCTTTGTAATGGGCGTAAAGGCCGGCCTGACTGGGTTTGTTGTAGTAAGGCGTTACCGACAGCAAGGCATGCACCCCGCTCATGTCGAAACTGTGCATGTGCTCCAGCAATTCACGCGTATCGTTGCCGCCCATGCCCAGCACCAAGGGTACCCGGCCAGCAACGGCTTCGCGAACCGAGGCAAGCACTTCCATGCGGTCGGCTTTGCTCAAGGCAGGGGTTTCACCGGTGGTACCCAGGGCAACCACGTATTCTACCCCGCCTTCGATGATGAAGTTCACCACCCGGTGCAGGGCAGCGTGATCAATGGCTCCCGATGAAGTGAAGGGGGTTACTACGGCGACCCCGGTTCCGCTAAGCTGAAACGACATGGCTAAACAGCGCTTTGAGTTGGTTAAATAATTCTGGAACGGCTTCTTCAGAACTGAGGCCAGTCCACTTAAATTCTAGACGATAAAGTTCGCTACTTTTTGCGGGATTTACGGCAATGCGCTGAAAGCAATGCGCTTCTACCGCTAAAAGGGCCAAAGGGGGTTCGGGAGTGGGTGCCAATTGAAGCACAAAGTCGTAAGCATATTGAAGCACCTGATCGCGCACCACCATGGGTGCTTGCAAATCGGGGGTAAGTTCAAGCAAGCCTAAATTGATTTGTTGCGGGTGCTCGAGTTTGCCCTCGTAGGCCACCACTACCAGGCTGTCAACTGGCCGTTTTTTGAGCAACAATTCCGCTACAGCCTGCTGCCAGGGGTCGCGCGCATCGAGCAACACCAACCATTTGCCACTGCCGGGTTCGCATTGGCCGGGCTTTTTCAAGGCTTGCTTGTAGGCTTGCTGCCAACGCCATCTGCGTAAAAAGAGGGGCTGCTTCATGCGATCATTTGTTCGAATTCGTCTTCGCTGATGATTTTTACCCCCATATCGGTGGCTTTTTGGAGCTTGCTAGGTCCCATGCCATCGCCGGCAAGCAGATAATTGGTTTTACCGCTTACGCCCGAGGCTACTTTGCCGCCGTGCTGTTCAATGAGCTGCTTGAGCTCGTCGCGCTCGTGGCGGGCAAAAACGCCCGAAATCACAAAGGTGAGACCGACCAGGCGGTCCGACAAAGCCTCGGGCTCGCTGCCCTGCCTTTCGAACTGCAAGCCTGCCTGTTTCAAACCGGCGAGCATTTCTTGATTTTGGGCATCGGCAAACCAATTGACCACACTTTGGGCAATTTTTTCGCCTATTTCGTTGATTTGAACCAATTCTTCTACCGTAGCAGCGGCCAAAGCGTCGATGGTAGGAAAGGTTTTGGCTAAGGTACGGGCCACGGTTTCGCCCACATGCCTGATGCCGAGGGCAAAAAGCACGCGCTCGTAGGGTACGGCCTTGGTGGCTTCTAAACCGGCCAACAGGTTGCGCACGGTTTTGTCGCCCATGCGCTCCATGCCAATGAGCTGCTCGTATTGCAGGCTGTAAAAATCGCTGATGCGGCGCAGTAAGCCGGCGTTAAACAGCTGCTCAATTGTTTCTTTGCCCATGCTGTTGAGGTCGATGGCCTTGCGGGCCACAAAGTGCTCGAGCCGACCGAGCTGCTGGGGCGGACAACCGCTTTCGTTGGGGCAGTAGTGGATGGCTTCTATTTTTTGGAGCGGGGTGTTGCAGTCGGGACAATGGCTGACAAAGCGCACTGGCTCCAATCCGGGAGACCGTTTGGCCACATTCACCCCAGTTACTTTGGGGATGATTTCGCCGCCCTTCTCCACATACACTTCATCGCCCACATGCAGATCGAGTCGCTCAATCTCGGCTTCGTTGTACAAAGAGGCACGTTTCACCACCGTTCCGGCCAGCTGCACGGGTTGGAGGTTGGCAACCGGCGTAATGGCACCCGTACGGCCCACCTGGTAGCTCACGCTTTGCAGGGTGGTGACCGCGCTCATGGGCTTGTACTTGTACGAAATGGCCCAGCGCGGCGATTTGGCGGTAAATCCCAACTCTTCACGCGCATCAAAATCGTCGACCTTCACCACAATGCCGTCGATGTCGTAGGGCAATTCGCTGCGGCCGGCATCCCAACGGTCGATGAAGGCCATGATGCCGGACAAATCGGTGGGTGGGGTGGTGTGTTCGCAGATTTTAAAGCCCCAGCGGCGGGCGGCTTCCAAACTTTCGTGGTGCGAGCGGAAACGCCGGTCGTCGAAATTGAGGTAGTAAAGGAAACAGTCGAGTTTGCGCCGGCCCACTTCTCGCGGATCGAGCAGTTTGAGGGTGCCTGAGGCAAAGTTGCGGGGATTGGCATAAGCTTCTTCGCCACGCGCCAAACGCTCTTCGTTCAGCTTGTCGAAATCGGCCCGGCGGATGAATACCTCACCGCGGATTTCGAAAAATTCGGGATAATCGTCGCCCCGCAACACCAGCGGAATGGAGGCAATGGTTTTGATGTTCTCGGTAACAATATCGCCCTTTTGACCATCGCCCCGGGTAAGGGCACGCACCAAGCGGCCTTTTTCGTAACTCAGCGAAATGGCCACGCCATCGAATTTGAGCTCGCCTACATAAGCCGTGCTTTTGCCCAGTCCTTTTTGTACGCGTTCGTCGAAATCGGCCAACTCTTCGCGCGAATAGGTATTGCCCAACGACAACATGGGGTAACGGTGTGGGGCATTTTCGAACTTGCTCAGCGGCATGCCACCTACGCGCTGGGTAGGCGAGTCGGGTGAAGCAAAACCGGGATGTTGCTGCTCCAAATCTTGCAACTCGCGCAGCAGCCGATCGAATTCCTGGTCGGAAATGGTGGGCTGGTCGAGCACATAGTAGCGGTAGTTGTGTTCGTGCAGTTGTTGGGCCAAAGCGGCCATATGGCTTTGTACGGTGTTCATGCGAATTGCCGTTGTTGTATATTCGTTGTGTGGAAGGCTCTAAACAACGAAGGTCGTAACTTCCGCTGCGCTATGAAAGTAAGAATACGCATTTTTTGGTATTTGCTGCTGCTTTTGGCAGGTTGTAAGGACGAAAAACCTGCTCCCTTGCCTGTGCTCGAAATTGTGGAAGGTACAGCAGCCCGCAGCTTGCAAGTGCCCGATACGCTGCGTTTTACAGTGAGAGCGAGCGACGAAGAAGGTCTGGCGCGTTTGCGGGTGGAACTGGTCAGCAGCGGAGCCAATTTTGCACCGCTCTCGCCGCCACTTATTTACCCGCTTTCGGGCAAAAGCCAAACCATTTCGGTGGCCTATCCGCTCATCGATACGCTGCTCGACGATGGCAGTTACCAATTGGTGGTGCGACTCGAAAGTCAACGCGAATACAGCCAATTGTTTATTCCGGTACAGCTGGTGGGGGTGCCCAGGCAGGTGACCGGACTATGTTTTTTGGCCGTTTCAACCAACACCAGCCGCTTGTACAGGTCAGGGCCAGATTTTGTATTGCCTCCCAATCCCAGTCCTTGGCCATTGGCGGTACGGTTTGCCGAATACCAGCCAGGGCTAGCGCAAATTTGGGCTGCTGGAGGAGGTAGTCCCACTGCTTACCGCTACCAATTGCCTACCAACCAACTGATTGCAGGAACCACCGCCCAAACGGCACCCGGATTTCCTTTGTTCACTGCCTTGCAGCTCAATCGCAACCAGGTTTTTTTAGGCAGGGGTGCTGGCAGCATTTGGTGGGCCAATGGCGATGGGAGCGGCCCCAGGCAGCATCTTTTGCCCGAAGGTTTTTATCCCGGGGCCTTGGCAGTGAGTGGCAACCGCATTTTGTACGATATGTTGCCCTACGATCCCACGGGCTTGCCGCGCATCCGCCTCATCGACCGCGAGCGCGAAGGGCTGATACGTGAAATTCCGCGCAACGGCCATTTGGTAGCTGCGCACCGGCTCAACGACGATCAATGGCTGCTGCTCATCGAAGCCAATGGCAAAGGAGAATTGTTCCGGTATACCGCTTCCTTGAGCCGATTGGAGTCGGAAACAGGTCCCGATAGCCGTCATTTTCGCCAGCTATTGGCCTTGCCCGACGGCAGTTTGGTATTGCTCCATAACCAAACCAGTTTATACCGACCAGGAAGCACAGTACGCACCGGACAATTCAGCACTTTGGGCAGCGATTCGGCCCATTTTGCATCTTACGATCCCTTGGGCGACCGCGTATTGTTGCTCACAGGCAGCCAGGCGAAACTCTTGCCTGTAGGTGGTGGCAACCCGGCCACCCTTCAGTTGCCCGAGCCCATGGCTTTTGGTTGGGTGTTGCGGAATCGCTGAGCAAGCGCTTGAGGCTTAGCCTTTTTTTACCTTTTCCCCTTTTTTCAAGCCGCCCTTTATTTCCATGTTTACGCCATCGCTCAAACCTGTCGTGATCATGCGTTTTTCGAATTGTTGTGGTGCGGTTTCTACCTCCACAAAAGGTTTTTGCTTGTCGTCGAATTGGATGAGGGCCTCGGGAATCGAGAGTACACTGTCGACCCGTGCCAATACGATGTCGGCGTTTGCACTGTATCCGGCTCGTAAAAACAGTCCCTCTTGTTGTTTAACGGCAGCTTTGATGGTGAACTGGATGGCGCCATTCTCAGTTACGCCTTTAGGAGCGATGAACTCGAGGGTAGCTCCAAATTTCACTTGATCTAATGCGCCAATGGTGAGTATAAGATCCATTCCCTCACGGATTTTACCTACTTCACTTTCGTCGACCTTGCCTTCAAAAATCATCTCCCCCAAATTGGCCACCACGGCTATGGTGGTACCTACGTTGAAATTGTTGACTTCTATCACCGAAAAGCCTTCTTCTACGGGCACATCGAGTACCATGCCGTCGGCAGTGCTTTTTACCAAGGTCAACGAAGCACCACTGGCACTGCTGAGAACGCCTTCGCGGGTGATTTGGAGGTTTTCTTCGGCGGCTTTGAGCTCTTGTTTGGCGCTTTCAAAGGCCAGCTTAAATTGTTGGAATTCGGCATAAGCAATAACCTTTTCTTTGAATAATTGCTCGTTGCGTTCAAAGTCAATTTGCGCATTGTTCAAATTGATTTTGGCCTGATTTACCCGGTTTTCGGCTTGGTTCAAGGCCACCATGTTGGGAATGATTTTGATGCGGGCAATCAAATCGCCTTTTTTCACCTTGTCGCCAGCTTGCACATACAGCTTTTCGATGATGCCACTCACCTGCGGTTTGATTTCAATTTCCTTTCGAGGCTTTACCGCACCTGTAGCCACGGTTTTTTTGATGATGTTCATCACCACAGGCTCTTGGGTTTCGTAAACCACAGGTTTATCGGCCGATTTTTGGTACAAATTCCACATGGTGAAGCCAAATAGGCCTACAAAACTGAGCAACAGCAAAATGCGCAAAAACTTTTTCATGGGTTAAGAGGATATGTCGGGGTTAAATTTCGGTTCTAAGGGCATCTACGGTAGATATGGCCATGGCACGACGGGCAGGAATGAGTCCGGCCAACAAGCCGCAACCCACCAGCACCAACAAGGCCACCAGGCCAACATTCAGGTCTATGCTCGGATTCAAAAACATATTGGCATCGCCTTCGGTGGGTGGCCCGATGGCAGTAGTTACTGCCGCTAAAATGCCCACACCTGCTACTAAACCAAGGTAGCCTGCGGTAAAGGTGATTACAAGGGCTTCCATCAAAATCTGCGAAATGATGTTGGCCGGAGAGGCACCCAAAGCTCTTCGGACACCAATTTCTTTGGTTCGTTCGCGTACCACCACCAGCATGATGTTGCTTACGCCAATCACCCCGGCCAGCAAGGTGCCAATGCCTACTATCCAAACCAGCACCTTGATGCCTAAAAACAGTCCAGTAAACTTTTGAAACTCCTTTTCCAAATTGAACGAGCCAATGGCCGATTTATCTTCGGGGTGTACCTTGTGCCGCTTTTTGAGCAGCTCGGTCAGCTTGTCTTGCACCACGCTGGCTTCCACATCGGCTCTGCTGGTGGCAGTTATCCAGCCAATTTTGTCGCCCCAGTTGAATACCTGCTGAAAAGTGGTGAAAGGAATGTAAATGCTGTTCAATACCTCTTCGCGGTTGTTCGACGATTTGGGTAAAAAGGTACCTACTACCTGGAAATAAATGCCATTGATGCGCACATACTGTCCCAACGGATTTTCGTCTTTTTTGAAAAGCGATTCCAATGCCCGTTGGCCCAAAATGCAGATTTTCCGCTTTTCGGAGATGTCGAAAGTGTTGATAAACCGGCCACTGCTCATTTTTACCGGCGAAATCTGCTGGATGACCGGATAATCGCCAAACACCGAAAAGGCGGCGGTAACGGTACCCCGACTGACGTTGTTGCCGCCCTGCCAACCACCCAACTGGCAGCGGGGGGCCAGGTGCTGCAATTCGGGAATGCTCAACCTTGCCGCTTCCATATCGGCATTGCGCAAACTGAACCAGCGGCCCCTGGGCAAACCAGCGTAAGGGAGGGAAGTATTGCGTGTCCACATAAACACGCTGTTGGTGGCGGTGCCTTCAAACGAGGTTGTGACGCCGTTTTGCAGGCCATTGCCCGAGCCCAACATCACCACCAACATAAAAATGCCCCAAAACACCCCAAAAGCGGTGAGGAAGGTGCGCAGCTTATTGCGCATGAGCACCTGCCAAATTTCTTCCCAACGGTCGGCGTCCCAAAAACTATTCATCGCGTAGGGCTTCAATGGGTGGAATGGCAGCTGCCCGGCGGGCAGGGAAAAATCCGGCCAAGGTGCCGGCGAAAATGAGCACGCCTGTGCAAAGTAGGGCAGTGGTTAGGTCGACTTCCGGATTTTTGAAAAATTCAGCCGCCGGCAGTTGGCTCCCCAGCGCTTCGAGCAGGAAAATGCCCGCTACCATGCCCACATATCCGGCAACCGTGGTAATGAGCACGCTTTCGAGCAAAATCATGCGCACCACATGCCAAGGCGTGGCACCCAAAGCCTTGCGGATGCCAATTTCACGGGTACGCTCTTTGACGGTGATGAGCATGATGTTGCTAACGCCAACTACCCCAGCAAGGATGGTACCTATGCCAATGAGCCAAATGAAAATGCGAATGCCGTTGATGAGCCCCATCACCTGGCTGTATTCTTGCCAAGTATTCCAAACCCACAAAGCCCGTTCGTCTTCGGCCGCAAAGCGGTGCTTCTGTGCAAAACGACTGCGGATGCTTTTTTCGAGTGCCTGCGAAGCTTCCAGGTTGTTTTGATCGACCGTAAAAACCAATTGCTCTACCCGGTTGCCATAACCAAAGGCTTTGGAAGCGGTGGTGTAGGGAATGTAGGCACGACGGTTGTCGCTTTCGTCTTTGTCGCTGAACACACCCACCACCTGAAAAGGAATACCGTTGATTTCGAACCATTCGCCAATGGGTTCTTTGCCATTGAACAGTTCATCCACCAGCGGCTGACCCACACAAGCTGTTTTGCGAAACTCAGCCACATCGGCTTCGTTTACAAAACGGCCTTTGATGATGGTAAGGTTTTCGGCTACTACCATGGCCGGACCAGCCCCGCGAACGCCCATATCGCTGCCATATTTGTTGCGGTAAGTAAATTGGTTTACTTCCCACATATTGTGTCGAGGCGTAAAGTTTTCGCGGCCAGGGATGTTGCTGAGCAAACTGCTGTCTTCGATGGTCAGTCTGATTTTGCGCCCGGGTTGCATGCCTGCATGTGCCAAAGTGGTATTGCCACCGGTTACCCAAATGGCATTCACTGCATCGCTGGCAAATTGGTCTTGCACCCCGTTGCGCAAGCCGTTGCCTGTGCCCAGCAAAATAATGAGCATAAATATGCCCCATGCCACGCTGAAAGCGGTTAAAAAGGTGCGCAGTCGGTTTTTGCCGATGGTGTCTAAGATTTCGCGCCACAAATCGCCGTCAAACATGCTCTGGGGTTTGTATGAGCCCGTCTTTGATGCGAATCACGCGATGGGTGCGTGCGGCTACTTCGTTTTCGTGGGTCACAATCACCACGGTCATGCCCTGCCGGTTGATGTCTTCGAGCAAGTCCATCACCTGCACCGAAGTGGCGCTGTCGAGGGCACCTGTAGGTTCGTCGGCAAGAATCAACGCCGGCTTCGATATCAAAGCCCTGGCAATGGCCACGCGCTGCTTTTGTCCACCGCTCATTTCGTTAGGCAAATGGTTGGCCCATTCGCGTAAGCCTACCTTATTGAGGTATTCCAAGGCCATTTCGTTGCGTTTTTTACGCGAAACACCCTGGTAATAAAGTGGTAAAGCCACATTTTCGAGGGCGTTTTTATAGGTCACCAGGTTGAAACTCTGGAAAACAAAGCCAATGAGTTGGTTGCGCAAACGTGCAGCCTGGGTTTCGCTGAGTTTGCCAATGGCATGGGTATCGAGGCGGTAACTGCCGCTGTCGTAGCCATCTAAAATGCCTAAGATGTTAAGCAAAGTCGATTTGCCTGAGCCCGATGTCCCCATGATGCTTACCAACTCCCCCCGGTTTATCTGCAGGTCGATGCCTTTGAGCACTTCAAAACGTTGCTGGCCCATTTGGTAGGCCTTGCGTACTTGTTGGAGTTCGATCATGGGTAGGGTTGAAGGTGCAATTTGGAGTTTCTATTTGTTTCTCACAATGACCTTTCGCGACCTTAGCGATATTTAACAGCTTGCAGCTCACAATCACCGCAGCTTTGCAGCTTGTCAACGAGCTACAATGAACTTGGCTAAAAGAGCGGGACGTTGTTTCGATTGTAAAACATATATCCCCGGGCCGAGCTGTAAGACTGCTACCCGAGCAAGGCCATCTTCAATTTCGAATTGCTGTATGACTTTCCCCCGAGCATCGCGCAGTAAAAAGGTTTCTCTGCTGCCAGGTGCTGCGTCGAACCTTACTTCTATCCAGTCTTTGGCTGGATTCGGAACCACCCAAAGCGGCCGTCGGTCGAAATCATACACCACCACCTGCCGGGTATCGGTGGCAATGCGACCTCCCAGCAAAAGTTGGTAAAACAGGCGCTGGTTGGTGGGCGGAAAACTGTCGGTAAAACTGTAAGAAACCGAAGCGGCTGAATCACCACAAACACCTCCAATCAATCCAATGGTTTCAAATTGCAGGCTGTCGGTGCTGCGGGTAATGACAATGCCGTTGCAGGTGAAGCCGGCAGAGAGGGTGACTTCCACTTGCACCTTGTTACCTACCGCGCGGGCAGCAAGCCGGTCGATGATGCCAGGAGGCAGTTGGCCAAAAGCCGAAGTGCTGAGCAGCCACAAAACAAAGTAGAGCAAACGCGTCACAAAAGCGAAAACGCATGGCAGCCCAAAAAGTTGCCTAACCGCGTTTGGCGCGTTCCCACTTGGCGCTCTGACTGCCCTTCAACCAACGGAAAAAGCCGGCGAAAACGGCGTAGTTCATGATGAAGAAGTAGTACGGTACAAAAAATTTCGATTTGCGCCCGGCCAATTCAGCCTGGTAACCCAAAAATACACCCAGGTAAAAGAGTATTTGTCCGGCCAGCAGCACCCCATAAAGCACCTCATAGCTCGAAACCACCAGCCAAATGTTCAGCGGAATGAGCAACAACAAGGCCAAGGGCGTGATGCTCCAGCGCAACACCCGGTGCGAAATGTAGGCAAACGACAGCAGGGGTTGACGCAGGTAAAACAGGGCGGGCAAAAGCCTGCTCATCGATTGCCAGCCACCGGCGGCAATGCGCACTTTGCGCTTGAGTTCTTCACTCACCGAGGCCGAAGCGGTTTCCATGGCATAGGCCTCGGGTTCGTAGGTGACCCGGTAGCCTTGCAAACAAATGCGCATCGACTGTACAAAGTCGTCGAGGATGGTGTCGTGTTCCAGCGGCTCGAACAAGCGGGTGCGGAAGGCAATGAGTTCTCCGGCTGCCCCTACGATGCTGTACAACCGGGCGTCGAAGCGCTTGAGGGTGCTTTCGTATTTCCAATAAAGTCCCTCTCCAGCGCCGGCCACATCTTGCTGTGCTTCTTTGAAAATGCGTTTTTCGCCCGAAACGGCACCTACCTTGGGGTCGGCAAAATGTGCCGCCAGGCGGCGAATGGCTTCTTTGTTCAGCAGGGTATTGGCATCGCAAAACACCACAATGTCGCTGTTTACCAAGCCAATGGCCCGGTTTTCGGCGGCCGATTTGCCACCCCGCTCTGGCGAATGGGTAACTTCTACACCGGCAATGCCTTCGAGCACTTTTTCGGTGCCATCGCTCGAACCATCGGTAATGAAAAGGATGCGGAATTTGTTGCGCGGATAGTCGAGTTCCAAGCAGTTCTGGGCTTTGGTAGCGATGAAATCTGCTTCGTTGAAGGCTGGAATGACCAAGGTCACACTGGGTAAGTGCTCAGGGTCGGGTGAAGGATAGCGGAAGCCAAGCAGTTCTTTCAGTTTTACCAAAACCACCAGCACCAGGCCGTAACCGAGGTAGGTGTAAAAAGCAAGGATCAAACAAATCCAAAAAAGTAATTCCATCGAAGTCATAGGTAGGCTTGGGCTTTAGGGGTTTTTTCGAGCAATTGCCAAAGTAATTCCACACGCGCATCCCAACTGTCGCCCTCCGCACTGGCCAAACGCTGCCTGCTTTCGGCTTCGCTGCGGTGCGCTAAGGCTTGGTCTATCGATGCTAGAAAAGTGTCATGGTCGTTGGCCAACCAAACGCGGTCGGCAAAACGGGCCATGTCGACCGAAAAGTTGGTGGCCACCACGGGCTTGCCGGCCGCCAGGTATTCGTTGATTTTGAGGGGATAAATGCTCGCCGTGAGTTCCGATTTCACGAAGGGAATCAATACCACGTCGAAATGCTGCAAATAAGGAGGCAGGGCTTCGAGCTTGCGTGGACCCACAAAAACCAGGTTGGGAATGGCATCGAGGTCGATTTGGGTGTGTTCCCAATGGTTGCGTGGACCCACCAAAACCACTGTTTTGTCAGCATGGGCTGCACAGAGTTTTTGCAGCAAATCGTAATCTACCCGCTGGCAGATGTTGCCGGTATAACCAATGAGTGGCCGGCGCAAACCTTGCAGCTCTTGGGGTTCTGCAAATTTTTCTTCCACTGCGCGCCTAAAAACGCTGATGTCGGCCGCATTGGGCAAATGCTCCACTTTTTTACCGCTCGCTTCGCTTAAAATGCGCACCAGCTCACTGCTGGTAGCAATGGCCAAATCGGCTTCTTGGATGGCTTTGGTTTCGAGCCGCACCCCGTGCTTGCGCAGGTAGGGTTCCAAGGCCCTGATGCTGTCGCGCGATTGGTACACAAAGGGCAGTTGTTTCCAACGATCAGGAAGCTGCTGTCCGTACAAGGGATTGAAGCTGTTGAAGAACAAAAAATCGTTGAATCCCAGCGATTTTACGGCCTTTTCAATGGCCTCGAACAAAAGGCGGTTGTTGTGTGCCAGTGCAGCTGCATACAAAGCGCCCTCAGCCAAAAAATTAATCGGCAGCATGGCAGGCGGTGTGAGGGCATACAGTTGGGGCGATTGGCCTGGAATATTGGTCAGTCCGTTTTGCCCCCGTACCAAGGCCGGTATCCGCTTTTTGACGGTGGGAAGTTTGCGTTCACGCCACACATCGAGCCAAGTGTAGGGGTAGTCGACATAAATCACCGTATTGGTTTTGGCCAGGCTTTTGGCCAAACTGTAGGCTGCCGACGAAAAATCGCCATCCCAGCGGCTCATGCTGATCATGACCACGGGCAATTGGCGGAGGGGAGTAGGTTTCGACATGCGGTGTAACAAGACAAAAATATCTTTTTTATCGTATCCAACTCAATTCCTTTTCCTAATTTTCGGCATGTTCGCGCTATTCGAATGGTTGTTGCTGCTACCGGCAGCTGTATTGGGATTCTTTTTGTGTGTGCCGGCCATCGGGACGGTTTTGTCGCGGCTTTTTCCCGAGCCCAAACCTGCGGCACAAGGCAAAAACACCGACATTGCCTGCATCATTACCGTGTACCGCAACCTGCCCATTGCCAAGCCTTTGGTAGCTTCGCTGCTGGCACAAACACACCGCAATTTTCACATTTACCTGGTGGCCGACCGTTTGGAAGGTACCCCCGATTGGGACTTAGCGCATCCGCAGCTCAGTTTGATATTGCCCGAACAACCCCTCAACAGCAAGGTACGGAGCATTCACCTGGCCATCGACTCCTTTCAGCGCGAGCACGATGCCATTTTGATTTACGATCCTGATAACTTGGCTGAATGGCATGCTTTGGAAGTACTCGACCGCTATTTTGCGGCGGGGTATGCAGCCGTGCAAGGCAAGCGTACCGCCAAAAACCTCGATACGGTGTATGCCAACCTCGATGCATTGGGCGAATATTACTACGATTTCAGTGCGCGACAAGCCCCTTTTGGCGCTGGTAGTTCGAGTACACTGGCAGGTTCGGGCATGGCGGTTCGCACCGATTTGTACCGCGATTATATGCGCATTCCGGCCATGGATGCCAGCAACGGCCGGGTGATTTTGGCCGAGGATAAAATCCTGCAGCAATACCTTGTAGCCCGCGGTTTTCGCATTGCCTACGCCAACGATGCCATTTGTTTCGACGAAAAGGTGGCCACTGCCGATGCCGTAGAGCGCCAACGCACCCGCTGGATGAAAACGTATTTCGAGCATATGTTCGACGGTTTGCAGTTACTGGGGCAGGGCTTGGTGCGTTTGTCGTGGAACCGCATCTACTACGCCCTCATCACCCTCATGCCGCCCATGTCGCTGCTCACCGCCGGCAGTTTTGCTTTGGGTTTGCTTGGTTTGCTGGTTGATGTACGCATTACTTGGTTGTGCTGGGGTGGATTGGCCGTTTTTGCTACCAATTTTGGCTTGGCCTTGTTGTTTAACCGCGCCCCGGCATCGGTTTGGCAAGCGGTGTTGAATATTCCACTCTTTTTAAGCCGCCAAGTGCTGGCCATGTTGCGCATGCAAGCCGCCAAAAACGATTTTCTGGCTACCACCCACCAGCACGCCACCACCATCGACGAGGTGTGGGAACAACGAAAGGGGCATTTTAAGCCGAGGTGGTTTTGAAACCAGGGAAAAAGAATTGGTTACGGTTACAGTTCTTTGGCTGCAATTAGAACAGCTTTTTCAAGGGCTGATGAGATTCGAAAGTCGGTATGCTTGATTTTTTGAAGCACAATGGAAACTGAATCTACAAATCCCAATTCTTTGGCTGCCAATAAAATGCCAAGACTCCCGGTAATGGGTATACCCAGCTTATCTGCGATTTTTCGGCCTTTTTGCTCATCGATAAGCAACAATGGGTTTGGCTTCTCAAGGGCGAGGGCAATTGCACTGGACTCACCTTTATCAAGCGATTTTTCCAGAATGGTTTGAAAACTGCTGTTTAATGGCGATTCGACCTTTATCCAACCAGGGATTTCAGAACTGAATTCCGAAAGAACTTCAGGAGTGATGAGTACTTGACCATAGATTTTGTGCAATAAATCAAGCTCATTGAGCTTGCTAATAGGATAAGGCAGCTGGTATCAGATACGATAATCACGGGCATTCTGACTATCACGCTCCAAATCCTCGGTGGAATGGTTAATTACCGCCACGCCATATTTGCCAAGTAATTCCATAAAGGCCAATTTCGACAGACCAACCATGTCGGCACCTTGACCCATTGATATTTTGCCAGTGTCGTACAAATGTGCTGCAATAGTCATGGTGAATTCAAAGTCTTGAACTTCCAAATCGCTTGGTATCCTTAATTGAATGGTTCTCATGGTCTCATACTTAGGACTCAAATCTTCGGAAACCATATTGTTATCAGTCGCTTCATCTGCCAAAAGGGAAGAGCCCCGAACCGCATCTGTTATCGGTGTATCCAATTTGGTGAAATCCACATCCCGCGTGAGCTCCATCAGGTAATTTTCAATCAATGATGATAGACTAAGTCCTTTTTCCTTAGCGTATTCCTCGGCTTTGCGCAGCACGGATGCATCTATTTCAATGGTGAATGTGGTAGTCATGCCGATCTGATTGAAATTCACGTAACTCAAAAATAACGAAAAGGAAAATTATATTTTAGAGACAACGTCAAGCCTTACCTCTTTGTGATCTCTAAGGCTTTTTCAACAACTTCCTTCGCACCACCTCCCACAACTGAGGATAGAATTTCACAGCATACACAAAGGCGTTCAAAGGCTGTGTTTGGAGGTAACGGTGCAGCACCCACTGCTTGAGCACCACCGTTAAAGCCACCGAAACCACCAAGGCCCAAGCGGCACCCATAAAGCCCATGCTTTGGATAAACCACCAACTCAGACCGAAGGTTACGGCCAATGAAAAAAGCACGGTGTACAAATTGATTTGCGGCTTGCCAATGGCATCGAGGAAAATGCCGGTTTGTCGGTCGTAGGGCTTGAGCAAGGCCAATAGCAGCACTGCCCGCAAAAACGGTACGGCATCTTGGTATTCGCTACCGGCAACCACCAGCACCACTGGTTCGGCCAGTAACATGAGGCCCGCAAAAAAGGGCAGGGTAATGCTGAGCATGGCACCTACCGATTGCTCGAAGATGTTTTTGAGGGCAGCAACCCCTTCGGAAGCGGCTTTTTCGGCCGATTTGGGGAAGACCACCGTGGCAATGCTGTTGATGGGCACTTCAATGAAGTTGAGCAAACGGGTAGCTACGTTGTTGCTGGCAACCTGGGCCGGACTCAGCAAGGCACCCAGCACAAATTTGTCGAGGCTGTTGTTGAGCATCGAAGCCAAATTGGTGCCCAACACAAACTTGCCGAAATGAAAGAGCTCCTTGCTTTCTTGGGCCGAAGGTTTGCCAAAGGGTCGCCAGTGGCTGCGCGCTTCGTAAAAGGCATAAGCGGTGGCCAAGCTGAGCACGCCCGTTTGCATCCAAGCGAGTTGGGCCACGCCAACTTGTTGGTCGGCCAGGTACAAACCCACAATGAGCGCAAAAAACAACCCCTGGCGCAGCAAACTGATGCGGAAAATGGCTTTAAAATCCATGCGGGCTTGCAACACAATTTGCGTTTGGGTAAACACCACAAAGGGCAGTAAGCCAATGGCCAGGATGGTGCAGAGCGACACAAAATCGGGCAAACGCCAAAGTGCTGCCAAAGGCTGTGCGAGTACCAGCACTAAAATGGCCGAAAGCAGGGTGATGCCGCCATTTAACCACCAACTGGCATTCAAATAATTGCGGTAGGCTTCGCCTTCGGCCTTTACCAAATACTTGATGAGTCCGTTTTGCAAGAAGCCAGCCCGCGACATCTCAAAAATCGATACCAGCGTGATATACAGCACCCAGGCCCCAAAATCTTCTTTGCTCAGCACCCTTACCAGCAAGTAGAAGCCTCCGAAGCCGAATAAAAACTCGCTTCCGCGCTGCACCAGCGCATAAAAGCCCGAGGAGATCCAATATTGCTTATCGCTGCCGCTCATAAATTTCAAGCATGCGCTGGGCCATTTGGTCCCAACTGAATTGTTTTACGCGCTCTAAGCCCTTGGCGCGCAGTGCTTGCTGCAGCTGTTCATCGTGCCACAATTGGTACAGGGCATCGGCTATGGTTTCGGGTTGAAACGGATCGATGCTCAAGGCCGCATTGCCGCATACCTCGGGCATGCTGCTGGTGTTGGAGGCTATGACCGGCAAACCGCAACCCATGGCTTCGAGCGGCGGAATGCCAAAGCTCTCGCGCAAACTGGGGTACACATAAATGGTAGCCCGGTTCATCAACAAGGGCAGTTCGCGGTTGGGCAAATAACCCGTCAGGCGAATGCGGCTGGCCAGGTTCTGATTGCCAATTTTATCGAGCAGCGACTGCAAGTAGGCTCGGTCTAAGTCGAGCATGACCAGGGTGGGGCTGAAGCCGTACTTCTTTTCGGCAATATCCAAGGCCCTCAACATCCCCTCTGTGTTTTTCTTGGGGTCGGTATTGCCTAAAAACAGCACAAAAGCCTCTGGCAATTGGTGTTTGGTGGCAAAGGCTGCGGTTTCGCTGGCTGGTATCGGCTTAAAATGATCTCCCACACCGTTGTATACCGTTTGCACCTTATCGCCCAAGCCAAAAAACTTGCGGATCACCTCATTTTCGTAATCCGAAACCGTGAGCACTTCGCGCACCTTGGGCACCAAGCGCGGCACCAACAAACGCCGGTACAAATTGCCAATGCGCTGGTACCAGCTTCCATTTTGGAGGTCGAAACGCTCCAAAAAAATGATGTCGTGCAAATGCAACAAAAGCGGGATACGTGTAAACAAAGGGGCCGTATTGGCCGTGCAATGCAGTACATCTAATTGGTAGCGTGAGGCAACACGGGGCAAAAGTACTTGTTCCCAGTAAGGATAAGGACCGCCGGGAATTTCTACCACGGTAACGCCTTTGCCCGACTGCACCGCCTCGCGGTCGGCATCGGTTTTCACAAAAACGAAAAATTCGTGCTCACTGTTTAAGCGTTGCAAGGCGCGCACCAGTTCCAAGGCCACGATGTCCATGCCGTGCTTTTTGGTGCGCTGCAAGCGCTGTGCTTCAATGCCAATTCTCATGCTGCAATATCGTTTTTTGTGGGCATGGTTAAAATTTTTCAGCCGGATTACTGGTCCAATGCCACCACAAGCCGCGCCAATACGCTTTGAGGTGCTGCCATTTGCCATGCAGCATCAGTTGAAGGGTGGCTTTGGGCACTGCTACCAGCAGGTGGTAGCTCACCGCCAAAGGCAGCCAGGGCATGGGTGTTTGCCGGCGTACGTAAAGCAGTCGGTTGCGACTCAGGTAATAGGTTTTCATGGGCGAATCGGCACCTACACTCATCGATTCTTTGTGCAAGACGTAGCTACCAGGCTCGTACCAAGTGGTAAATCCGGCCCGGGTAATGCTGGCGTTGTAGTCCATTTCTTCGTAATACAAAAAGTAGTCTTCGAACATGGGCCCCACCTTGTTGAAGGCCACTTTGCTTACCATCATGGCCGCTCCGTGCGCCCGTGCTGTTACACAGGCTTGGTTGTATTGCCCCTTGTCTTTTTCGAGGTAGCCAATGCCGTGGCCTCGGCCCGTGATGGGATGGATGGGGGTGTAGCCAGCGTATTGGATGATGTCAGGTTGTTCGAAATACAACAGCTTTGGGCAAACTACACCAATGGTTGAATCGCTTTGAAAACGTGCCACCAGTGGCTCCAAGAAGCCAGGAGGCACCTCGGTATCGTTGTTCAGCATGAGGTAATAATCGCCCGTGGCAATTTCGAAACCTCGGTTGTTGCCGCCAGCAAAACCTTCATTGAGCGGATTAGCCACATAGCGGATCCATGGAAATTCGGTTTGCAACACCGAGGCGTCTTCTCGTGGCGAAGCATTGTCGACCACAATCACCTCCACATTGGGATAAGTGAGCTTTTCAAGCGTTTGAAGCAAGGCCCGGGTATAGGCCAAACCATTGTAGTTTACCGTTACAATGCTTACGCGGGGTGTTGTTGTCATGATGCTTCCTCCGTATCGCCGGCCGCCAGTGCCTCGGCTTCGAGTTTATCAACGTTGAACATAAAGGCCAATCCAATGAACAGAATGATACCCGTTGGCAGTTGGCCCAAGATGGGGTTGCCATAACTGGCAAATGCAATGCCCGAAAAACCTGCCTGCAAGGCGTACAATTGGGTGCGTAATTGAGGTGCCCTGATGCGGTGACATCGCCAAATACCATAGCCAATAAAGTAAAAAATGAAGATGAGGTGGATGGTGAGGCCCACCACACCCGCCTCGGCCCAAATTTTTACATACCAACTGTCGAGGGCGGTTTCGGCCAAAAAGGTACCCGGGCTAAACCTTTGTCCCCAGCTACCACCCGAGCCAATGCCCCCGCCAAAGGGCTTATCGCGCAGGTAATCTTTGAATTTTCGTTGGTTGGTCAACCGCACTTGAAAGGACGCGTCGTTGGGGTCAAGCGCAGTGCGCATGCGCCGCACTTGGTAGTTTTGGTTGGCAATTTTGGTGTGTTTCAAAAACACATAGCTGCTACCCAGCAGCAGTGCAATGGCCAAAATCACTTTCAAGCGACGGGTAGCAATGGTGTGCGACAAAACCCCTGCCACGGGCACAAACAAACCACCGCGCGTGCCCGAAATCACCATGCCGTAAAAACAAATTAGGGCGGCAATGCCAAAAAAGAGTTTTTTGCGCTGAGAAAAAGGGCCTGATGCCAATATGGCCGCCACGATTCCCGTATGCCCCATGCCCGCTCCAAATTGCCCGGCATCGGTAAAAAAACTGAAAGGCCTCAATTTGCCAAAAAGGATGTGGGTTTTGCGCGGACCTCCGTTGAGCCAAGCCATCTCAAAACTATCAACACCTACAAATAGCTGGCGCATGGCCCAGAGGGTGGCCAGTATCGATAAGATAATCCAAATGTTCAGGAATATTTTGAGGTCGCGGTTGGTATTGAAAAACAGCAATGCAAGGGGTACCAACATCAATTGGTACAGCGAAACGCCTCGCACGGCATAAAACCAGGCCTCGCGGCTGCGCGCCAAAGGGTTAAAAAGCTCTAAGAAGGTATAGCCAAACCAAATGAGCGTAACCCAAAAAAGAGGGTTGTTGAGCAAGGAGGTATCGCGCACCAATTTGGGGTGCATAATTGCCACCACAATGGTAATGACGAGTAAAAAATCGACCGATAAACCCAAGGGGCCAGGCACGTAGCGCATGATCCCAGGCAGTAAAAACGCCAAACCAATGGTGAGCAGCAGGCCATTGCGCGGGTGCTGAAACAGCCACCACACCATGGCCAAGCCCAAGGGCAACGCAAACAACAGCGCCACCAGCGGCATGCCACTTTTGCTGATGGCATAGGCCAGGGGAACGGCGAAGAAGCCCATGCCCAGCACGCGCAGGGTCCAGGTTTTGAAGGCTTCTACAGGTTCCATTATTTGCCAAATTGGAAGGTAAGCAGCCGTTTGAAGAAGGCTCGGATTTTTGAGCGTTTTTTGGGGATTTCGCCCAGCGTATCTTCCAAATCATCGGCTTCCATGCGGTTGAGCACCACTTGTGCCCCTTTGCCAGCAGCTTGGTCGTACACGGCCAGTAAGCGCTGATCGGCTTCGGCCCATGGCCGGCGTGCATTGAGCACCATCAAGTGCAAATCGGCCGAAGCGATGGCCGTTACAGGCAAAGCATGCTCCAACAAGGCAGGCAACTCTATAATCACATAGCTGTATGGCGCGGCATCCTCGGGCAACAAGCTGCTGAAATTGGGCAGGTTCAAAAAGTGCTCATCAGGGGTATAGGCTTGCCAACGTACATTGCTGGCCGTCCAATCGGTGGTTTCATGGGGGCTCAACAGCAGCACCTGCCCATTGATGCGGCCCATGGTTTCGGCTAAAAGCTTGCCCACATGGGTTTTGCCCTCGCCCGATTGGCTGCTGAACAGTAGCCACAGCTTTTGAGAAGAAGGCTCGGCATTTTGCTGCATCTTCAGTCGACCCAACAAATGCTCAATACCTGTTTGCTGTACTTTGGCAAAATCAATCGGTGATTTTTTCTTGGGCATAAGAGGCAATACCCCTGCTACTGCCCGGCCAGCTGCTTTTTCGGCCCGCTGAATGTTTCGGATGTTTCTGTTGAGTAATTGCTTGGCTATCAGGGCTACCAAAATGAAAATGAACGAACCCATCAAGGCACCCAATACCAAAAACAAGCGTTTCGATTTTTCGGGTTTCAGGGGGAAAAAAGGTGGGTCGATGACATTGCCACCACCTTCGTTGTCTTTGATGAGTTTTTCGCGCTTGAGCCTTGCCTGGTGCAAATTGTGCAAGGTGGTGAGGTAGATATCCTCGTTGATGGTTACCTCTCGTTCGAGCGATTTGAGCTCGGCACCCAATGGGGCAAAGGCGTCCATTTCCTCCAAAATGGTGCTGCGTTTCGATGCAACCACGTCGCGTGCCTGTTTACTTTCTTCTTCCAACAGCAGGTTGTTTACGTACGATTCCATGATCTGCTTGCGGGGAATGCCTTCCTTGGAGTTTTCGAAGGAGAAAATTTGTTCCGATAGCGCATCGATGCGGGCCTGTACTTGCCGCATTTGGTTTTCATTGGCGGTGAGGCGCAACTGTCCGGCTTGGCCACTTTTTTCAAGCGATACATTTTCGGTTTGCAGTTTTACCAGATTTTGGCGCAAAACAACCAAACTATCTACCAGCATGCTGCGCTTTTCACCCATGCTGAGCATGTTTTCGAGCTTGGCGCGGCTCTCGCGGGCGCCTTCTATTTTTTGTTCGGCTTTGCGTACATCGGTTTCAATCTCAAGTCGTGTGATGTCGAGGTACTTACCCTGCTCGTAATAGTTCAGAATGCGCTTGGCGGCCATAAAATCACGCAGCGCATTCTCGGCTTTGCGCAGGGCCTTTTCAGCAATGGCCAATTGGGCTTCAAAATATTCAATGGCCGAACTGTTTTGTGCCCCTTTGATTTCACGGTGGCGCAAATCGAAAGCAGCGTTGATGTGCATGAGGGTGCGCTGTGCTACCCCTGGATCGTCGCTTTCGAAAGTGATTTCGAGCATATCGCTCGATTCGCGCCTGCGTACCTGCAGCTTCTCTTGTATTTTTTCGCTGGCATAATGCGAATGGTTGTTGGCAATGTAAAACAAGGCCGAACTTTGGTTTTTGCTCAAAGAAGCGTTGATCTTGCCCAAAGTGGCACTGGCATTGTTGGGCACATGCAGCTCTTTCCATTCGTTTTCGCCCAATTGTTCTTTCAATTCGGCATAATGCTCGGGCAAAATAAATAACGAATCGGCCTGGGGCAGACTGATGTGCTCGGCCAAAAGTTGAAGTCCGGCCGATTGGGCGGTGTTCCTCGACTTCACCAAAAAGATGAGGTTATCGAATTGGTTGTTGGCCGTGTAAAAGTCGATTTTCATGGCCTCGCCCAAAGTGGCGGCTTCGCTTGAATTTACCGCCGTATAGATAACGGTTTGCGATTTGTAATTGCGCTTGCCATCGGCCGAAAGCACAAAAACCAATGCACCCAGCAGCAAAGGAAAACCTGCCAACAACCAAAATTTCCGAAAAACAAGGCGTAAAAACTGAATCAGGGTCATGGTTTGGCAGAAATAAGGGCTTGGAGGGATGTTCCTATCAAGACTTCAAATTGCTTGTAAATGGTATTAAAATCGCGTTTGGCCAAAACATATTCCGATTCGGCCGTACCCGTCATTTCCAACACCCTGGCATATTCCAAAGCGGTGGTGCTGCCTTCGCGGTAGAGCTTGTTGGCCATTTTTTCATTGATTTTGGCGCTTTCGTAAGCTTTTGTTTTGATGTACACCATCTCTTGAGCGGCCAGTAAATTGTAGTATTCTTCTACCACTTGCCGGCGGATGACGTTGCCTACGTCTTCAATCTTGTGCAAACTGGCATCGTACTCGGCTTTGGCGGCCTTTACACGCGGACCCCGCTGTACCAATTCGGCCAAGGGCAAGGTAACATTCACGCCATAGCGGTAACCATTGGCAATATTGGTGATGTCGCTTTGCGCTGTACCTGCTATCAGCAAACTTTGGTTACCCAAAGAGTAGTTGTAAAAGCCACCCACATTGGTCGACCATGAGCGCTTTTGTACTTTCCACTTTTCGAAACTGGCATCGGCCATGGCCTCGTTGAGTTGTGTTACCGGATGGTTGCGCACGGCCAGCTCCATCAAACTGTCGAGCGGTGGAAGGCTAAACGCCAGCGAAATGCTTGAGTCTAAACCTTCTTGTGCCTGGGAGTTGAGCCCCAAAAGCAGCAGCCATGCGAGTACAAAGCGCTTTTTTATCATACGTTTTCTTTTTGCAAGAGCGCAGGAATGGTTTTGAGGATGAGCTTAACATCGAACCAAAAGCTGTAGTTTTTGGCGTAGCTGTTATCGAGCTCCATGCGTTCTTCTTCCGACATCTCGCCTTTGCCGCGCTTGGTTACCTGCCACAAGCCCGTGATGCCTGCCGGTGCCAAAAAGCGCATCGAAAACTGGTCGGTAGTGATTTTTTCGGCTTCATAAAGGGGCAGGGGACGGTTGCCTACAATCGACATATCGCCCTTGAGCACATTCCACAGCTGCGGCAATTCGTCGATGCTGGTATTGCGTATGAAATGTCCTACCCGGGTAATGCGCGGATCATTTTTGATTTTAATGAAAGTAGCCCCTTCCTTGAGCTTCTTTTTGCGTTTGGCCTCTTCTTCGGTCATGGCCTCACCATCGGCATAAAGTAAGGGCTGCTTGCCATCTACCTCCAAGTCGATGGCTTCCATGCGGCTGTTTTCGTTGTCGACCGTAGCAGCCGGACCGTATTGATTCAAATGCTTGAGTTCACGCAGCTTGGCATCGGTGCCGGTGTACATCGATCTGAACTTGTAAAAACGAAAAATCTCGTAACCCGTACCTACACGCAAGCTGTAGTAAAAGGCAGGGCCTTTCGACTCGAAACGTACGGCCAGGTAGATGATTAAAAACAAGGGCGACAAAGCCAAGAGCGCCAGGCCTGCAAACAGAATGTCGAAAGCCCGCTTGGCCCAAGGCATGTGGTATTCGAGTCCGGTTGCGCCAGCTTGGTGCTTGGTGCCCGGTGGGTTGGCAATGATGAATTGCAGTCGTTTATGGAAGCCTTCTTCGGTGGTTTCCAGGTCGAAAAGCTCGTGTATTCCACCTTTTCGGGCGGTTTCGATGGCTTTTTCATCAGCTTCTGCTACAAACAAAATGGTAGTAAGCCCTGGAAACATGTGGTTGAGAATGCTTGATAAGCGAAGCACCGAATCATCGGCTTTTTCGCTGGCCAAAATGAGCATGCGTGCTTCGGGAATATCTTGAAGCACCGAGGCTACGCTGGTAAAGTTGTCAACCGCCATCACATCGGGGCGCTCTGCCAGCCACTCTTTTACTGGTAAGCGGGCACTCAATGAAATAAGTAAAATATGGGCTTGCGACATGATTAGCGTTTAATTCGGCGCAAAATATTTTCGATGCGGGCGTCGAGCTCCTCGGGATTGAAGGGTTTCACCATGTAATCATCGGCACCCTTGCGCAAGCATTTGATGCGATCTTGCGAATTGTCGTTGCCCGAAAGCATGATCAAAGGAATGTTCCTAAAAAAGGCACTGGCACGTACATGGTCAATGAATTCGTAGCCGTTGAGCTCGGGCATATTTACATCGGCAACAATGGCTTCGGGTTGATTGCCAGCCTGGAGCCAATTGAGGGCTTCACGACCATTTTCAACCACCACTACTTCAAACTTTTCTTTGAAGAAATGCTGCATGAGCTTGAGCATGGTTTTTTCATCGTCAACCGCGAGTAATGTTTTTTTCATGGAAATGCTTGTTGGTGCTTCGAATTTAGGGGGCTTGGTTGGGATTATTGCATGATTTAGACAAAAAACCCTAATATTTCGACCGATGAAAAAAGCCGAGGTACAAATGTTTTTGAATTTTCTTAGACAGATGCCTACTGCTGGCAGGTTTTTACCTGCGTTTTGAATCGAATAAAATCTCTGATAGCCAAACCACTGTGTTTTTATTCATGTAGCCAAATGCGTCATTCGTGTGTCATTTTGCGGTATTGGTGAAACAAGTGGGCAAGTCACCTCTGTTTCCGAGCGTTCATGGCACATTGTTTGTCATTGGCGGCCCCGTTGCTCCAATACAGCAGCATAACCCTAACTTATTAAACCCAACACCACCATGGAAACCCACACTGTTACCAGAGCTCCGCTTGTGCGTATGTCGATTGTACGCGACATTCTTTATTTCGTAGAACAACAAGGCGTTGAACGCCACTTACTGCTTCTCGATGCGGGCATACGGCCCGAAGACGTTGAAAATCCTGAATTGATGATTCCACGGCATCAAGTCGATTTGCTTTGGCAAGCAGCCATTCATGCTACCGGCAACATCAATTTGGGCTTGGCCATGGGCAGCCATACGCATCCTGGGGTTTTGGGACTTGCCGGCCATTTGTATCAGAGTTGTCCACATTTGCTCGAAGCCATGCGTTGCTTAGAGCGCTTTAATCCGCTTTTTGGTACTTCTGTTCAAATAAAGGTGCTAGAGACAGAAGACCGCGTTGGTCTCCGATTTTCGTCGGTAGGCAGTGTAGGCCGCAACTTAGGTGCACGACAAGCCCTCGATGCCTGGATGAGTGCAGTGCGCCATATTTTTGAAAAAGCGGGTGCAGCCCGCCCCAAACCCGCATTGGTTCAAACCTCTTGTACCCGCCCCGAGCGTGAAGCTGCATACCTGACTCACTTTGCACCGGCGCGCGTGGAACTTTTTGCTGCTGAAGATGTGATTTGGTATAGCCGTGCCGATGTAGAAGCACCTCAAATTACCTCCGATCCGGAGTTGTACCGGCAGTTTTTGACCATGGCCCGCGAAAAATTGGATGCCCAAGAAGGAAGCGATTCGGCCGTAGCTGCTGTGAGGCAATTGCTGAACCAAACGTTTAACCAAGGATTTCATGGCATTGAGTTTATTGCCGATAAGATGCACATGACCCCACGCACTTTGCAGCGACGCTTGCAGGCACAAGGTTATACCTTCAGCCAGATTTTGGAAGAAATGAAGCAGGAAATGTCGTTTAAACTACTCAAAAGCAAACAATACAGTGTTTCGGAGATTGCCTATATGCTGGGCTTTTCGGAGCCAGGCAGTTTTTCGCGCAGCTTCCGTAAATGGACCGGTACCACACCCAAGCATTTTATGAATTGAGGAAGGAGAGGTGGTTTCGTTTTGGTAAAACACGGAGGTCACGGAGGACACGGAGGGTGTAATGTGGAAGCTTGAAAGTAATGAGCACCACGCCAGCATTTTATGAATTGAGGAAGGAGAGGTGGTGCCGTTTTGGTAAAACACAGAGGCCACGGAGGCCACGGAGGGTGTAATGTGGTGGCTTACACAGGTCGAGCAGCAGGGCTGAGTGCTTCAGAGCTATGATTGGCTTTTTGGAGGACTGGGCTGCTGCTGCACAAAGAGGCCAAAAAAAAATCGTTGCGGTACATCCCCGGAAAAACGGCATAGGGCTATTTATATCGTTGCCCAATTGCCCAAAAGTTATATTAGGGTGATACTTATCGTCGCGGCTAGACGCTTGCACCAGAACCTTCTGAGCGCATCGAAAACGAAAAAGCCTCAGATTTCTCTGAGGCTTTTGCGGTCCGGAACCAGACGAGCCCGTGGCTGTCTGGTCCGCGACATTCATCGTCGCGGCGGGACTGTGAGGCCAATTATTCCTTGTTGAAGGCATCCCAAAAGTCTTTTTCATTTGGATTGATTTGTTCATGGTACTTTTCCATGAACTGAATAAGCCTGGTTGCAGATAGGTTTTTAAGTTTCAGTTCAAGCTTAACAGCGTCGCTTCGTGTTTCTTTTTCGGTGAACCAAATCAATCGCCAAGGCCGACCTGCTGCTGTGGCATTTTCACCACCACTGTTATGGCGTTCAAGTCGTTGCAATACATGGGCACAGCTGCCTTTGTAAAAGCGCTTTAGCTTGCTCGAATACAATATGTATGTGTAGAAGCTCATGATTTGAAATGCTGCAACATTCATCGTCGCGGCTAGACGCTTGCACCAGAACCTTCTGAGCGCATCGAAAACGAAAAAGCCTCAGATTTCTCTGAGGCTTTTGCGGTCCGGACGGGACTCGAACCCGCGACCCCATGCGTGACAGGCATGTATTCTAACCGACTGAACTACCGAACCGTTCAATGTGGGTGCAAATATACGGCGCTTCCGAAGCTGTGCAATAGGTTAGCGCGAAAAAAGCGAAAAAAAATCAAGTCCGTTTTTTGGACTGTAGGTTAAATCTTTCTGCTTGAAATGGTTAGCCTGGTGGCTTTGGTTGAAAAAAATCAGTCAATCAAGGATGCACGCACCTCAAAGGCTGGCAATACTTCAATGCGAGTGTCGGAAGTCACTAGTTGCCGGGTGGTGGCCTGAACCCTCAAGCTGATTCGTTCTTTGGTGAGATAGGCTTTAAAGTCGTTGTCGCTGTTTATGGTTAAACTCAACGACCGACGTCCATCTTGCGGGATGTCAACCGCAGCAGCCAGCTCTATTTCGGGCAAATCGGCCGCCGTCATATATAAACGAATGGTGCGAAGGAAGTCGAAAGTAGTTTGGTTCGGCGACATGATGTTGAGGTCGAGCTTGCTTAGCTTGATTTCACGCACCAAGGCTGGGGTGGTGCGATTGGCTTCGAAACTGCTGCTTGAGTTGGTATTTACATCGGGCGAAAAAAGATTGATGGGCAAGTTGATGCCCGTAGCCGAAGGTATCACCACTTCGGCCCGGGTGCTGAGGGTGAAGGTTACGCCTTCTTTGGCTTTTTTGCAGCTACTTAGGCTAATTACCAAGATGAATAAGAGAAGGGGCTTTTTCATAACGATTGCATTTCGATTTTGATGGTTGTTCCCATGCCAGGTTTACTGTGAATGTGAAGTTGTCCGTAATGACTACGTACAAACTCGCGCACCAACAGCAGCCCCAAGCCGGTACCTTTTTCCTTTTGGGTACCCAAATTGGTGTAGCGCACTTGCCAGTTGAAAAGCTTATCTATTTGTTCTTGAGTCATTCCCATACCTTGGTCGCTCACTTCAAGCTGCCACCTGTTGCGGCTTACTTTTTTGCTTTTGACCGTGATTTTTCCGTTTTCCGAAAATTTGATGGCATTGCCCACCAGGTTGCGCAAAATGAAGCGAAGCATTTGGGGTTCAGCCACTACGTTTTCGAGGGTTAGTTCGGTTTGAAGGGATAAGTTTTTGGCCGAAAGAGCAGTGCTGTTGAGCTCAGCCACCTCTTTTACCAATTCCGACAGCTCCAAGGCTACACCTTCGATCTGGTTGCCAGTAGACAAATTGCGGGCCCAACCCAAAATATTATCGATGAGTTGGGTGGTGCGCATTGAAACAGTATGCATTTCTGAGAGCATGCTACCTGTTTCGGCTGGCAGCTCGGGGTCTTCGGCCAACATTTCAGCCATCATGCCCATGCTGCTCACGGGGCCTTTTACGTCATGCGCCAAAATAGAAAGCAAGCGTTCCCTTATTTTGATGTTTTGCTCGAGTAGCTGGTTTTTGATGCGCAGTTCCATGAGCTTCATGGCCTGTTTGGCCAAAATGCGCAAGGCAAAGCGTTGTTCTTCGGTGAGGTGTTTGGGTTTGCTATCAATTACGCAGAGGGTGCCCAGGCGGTAGCCGTCGCGGGTTTCGAGCGGCATGCCCGCATAGAAACGTATGCGCGGATCGTCAACCACCAAGGGATTGTCAAAAAAACGTTCGTCTTCATGGGTATCTTCAATTTCCATGATTTCGGGTTCATGGATGGCGTGCGCACAAAAGGCCAAGTCGCGATGGGTTTCTTGCGAATCGAGGCCTACTTTGGCCTTGAACCACTGCCGCGATTCATCAATCAGCGAAATCAGGCTGATTTCAGCTTCACAAATTCTTGAGGCCAAGGCCACAATCTCGTTGAAGTCTTCTTCCTCTGGCGTGTCGAGGATGTTGTAGAATTGCAAGGCCAACAAGCGCTGGTTTTCATTTTCAGGGAGTGGAGCAGATTTCATAAGTATGATTTGCCTTGGCTGGTGGATTCCTTATTTAGAAGGCACCATTTTCCTCGGTGTAATGATTTTGTGGTGTAGAAATTTGGTAGTAATATTAGCACATTTAATGCAGCTATGAGGTCAATTGGTCTTGTTTTATTCGGTTTCCTCGTTCATGCAGCTCATGCACAACAAAATCTGGCTGCTTCTGCTCAAGTAGCGGCATCAGCCAGTTCAACGGGCAATTTTGGTCCCGCCAACTGGACCGATGGCCTCAAAAACGCTACTTTTTTTGGCTGGGTGGGAACCGCTACCAACTTCCCGCAGCCTGCATGGATGCAGTTGCAATGGACGCAACCGCAGAGCCTAAACCGCATCCGTTTGTTTAATCCGGGCACCAACTTCCAGCCGCCTGTGGGCAATGCGGTGGTATTTGCCGGAACGGCAGTTTTGCAATATTGGGATGGTAATGGCTGGTTGAACCACGATACCATTACCGGGCAAGGGAGCTATGGTGATTCGCTGACCTTCGATTTTCCAACCATTCAAACCACGCGCATCCGATTGACCTCATTCGTGCTCACGGGTGCAGCCAACCCGGGTTTCGACGAGTGGGAGGTTTATAATGTACTCCAAGACACCCTCGATGCTGCTGTAGTAGATCATTTAGTAGAGAATATTTTTGGTGGCATTGGCCGTACCATGCGCGTGCGAATTCGTGTTCGGAATGTGGGTAATGTGCCTTTGGTAAACCCTACAGTGAGCTGGAAGGTGAATACTGTGCCCGAGATTGGCCCGAATACTTCCACTTTCCCTATAACCTTAGCTCCAGGTGCCGATACCCTATTGCTTCATCCCGAAACCACCGCCGCGGTACAGTCTCTCAATGGCAGAGAATTGTGCATGTGGGTACGGGCAACGGGCGACACACGTACTAATAACGACACTTTGTGCGTGCCTTTGGCCGGCTTTGGTGCCTCGGTAGCAGCCCTCAATGGTGCTGAAGGTTTGCTGCTGTATCCCAATCCAACAACCGGCCCGCTGCATCTGAAAGGCTTAGATTCGCCTGCCACTTTTGAGTTGTACGACTTGCCAGGCAGGCTGTGTTTGCGTGGCGAATGGCCCGAAGAAGGCTTGCTTTTGCCGGTTCATTGGCCTGCCGGGAGCTATTTTTTGCTGTTAGAAACGGCCAAAAAGCGCTATGGCAACTTGGTTTTACTGCAGCGCTGAGCCTTTGGTGTAGATAAAAGGCTGAAAATAAGCTCAAATCCTTTTTGATTATTGGTGGCTTTGCCTACCTTTGCATCCGCCTTTGACCAAGGCAAGAAAGGAAATTCATTTAATGTCAGAAAAAGAACTGGAAAACACCCTTGAAGCAGCAGCTCCTGCTGTAGTATCGACCCCTGCTCCCGGAGAATTTGACTGGGAAGGCACCGGCAAAAAATTCGGTGGCTATTCGAAAGATGATCGCAAGCGTATGGAGGAGATGTACGCTGGTACACTCAACCAAATTGTGGCCAATGAAATTGTGAAGGCCACTGTGGTAGGCATGACCGACCGCGACGTGGTATTGAACATTGGTTTCAAATCAGACGGTTTGGTACCTCTTTCTGAATTCCGCGATATTACCGGCCTCAAAGTAGGGGACGAAGTGGAAGTTCTTATTGTAAACCAGGAAGATAAAAACGGACAACTTGTGCTTTCGCGCAAGGCTGCCCGTATCATGAACGCCTGGGAAATGATTGTAAAATCAAACGAAGAAGACCTGGTAATCGAAGGTCGTGTGAAGGCCCGTACCAAAGGTGGTTTGGTGGTAGATGTGCATGGCATCGAAACCTTCTTGCCTGGTTCGCAAATCGATGTGAAGCCTGTGCGTGACTATGATCAGTACGTAGGCAAGACCATGGAATTCAAAGTAGTAAAAATTAATCCTACCCTCCGCAATGCGGTGGTTTCACACAAAGTGTTGATTGAGGACGACCTCGAGGCACAAAAAGTGGAAATCATGAGCAAGATGGAGAAAGGCCAGGTACTCGAAGGTACCGTGAAGAACATGACCGATTTCGGTGTGTTCGTAGACCTCGGTGGCGTAGATGGCTTGTTGCACATCACCGACATCAGCTGGGGCCGCATCAACCATCCTTCGGAAGTATTGCACCTCGATCAGAAGATCCAGGTGGTGGTTATCGATTTCGACGACGAGAAGAAGCGCATCAGCCTGGGCATGAAGCAATTGACTTCGCACCCATGGGATGCCCTCACCGAAGACATCGTAGCCGGTACCGTAGTGAAAGGCCGTGTAGTTACTGTAGCCGATTACGGTGCATTCTTGGAAGTAGCTGCGGGTGTAGAAGGTTTGATCCACGTTTCAGAAATGAGCTGGAGCCAGCACTTGCGCAACCCACAAGACTTCATGAAGCAGGGCGACGAGGTAGAAGCAGTGGTATTGAGCATCGACCGCGAAGAGCGCAAGATGTCGTTGGGTATCAAGCAGCTTACCGCTGATCCTTGGACCGACATCACCACCAAATTCCCTGTGGGCAGCAAGCACCGCGGCATTGTACGTAACCTCACCAACTTCGGTTTGTTCGTAGAATTGGGCGAAGGTGTTGACGGTTTGGTACACGTAAGCGACTTGAGCTGGACCAAAAAAATCAACCACCCTGCCGAATTCATCAAGCGTGATGAAGAAATCGACGTGGTAGTGCTCGATATCGACGTAGAAAACCGTCGTTTGAGCTTGGGTCACAAGCAGTTGGAAGAAAATCCTTGGGATACTTTTGAAACCATCTTCCTCGAAGGTTCGGTGCACAAAGGCACCATTACTGCCCTCGAAGACAAAGGTGCTGTGGTACAGTTGCCATACGGCGTAGAAGGTTTTGCCCCTAAGAAGCAATTGCAGAAAGAAGACGGCAAGCAGTTGATGGCCGACATGGAAGCCGAATTCAAAGTAATTGAGTTCAGCAAAGAAAACCGCCGCATTGTGGTATCACACACCCGTACCTGGCAGGAAGCCAAGGAGAGCGAGAAGGCTGCCGAGCAAGCTGAAATTGCCAACTTTAACAAGAAGGCGAAGAAAGCCAAAGGCGACGACGATCGCGATACCCTGGGTGACCTCGACGTATTGGCTGGTTTGAAAGCCCAAATTTTGGAGAGCGAAAAAGAAGCTCAACAAGAGGCTATCAAGAAGATGGATGCCAAAGCGAAGAAGAGCAGCAAGAAAGCCAAGTTGGAAGACGACGAGGACGAAGCTTAAGCTTTCGCTCATACATGAAAAGCCGCCCTGTGAAAACGGGGCGGCTTTTTTTTAGGTTTGGATATTTTGATTTTGATGGGGCCGAAGCCCTGTTTATTACATTTTAAGCTTTAGAAAAGCTTTATTTTAGGGTAACACAGCCGTTGTGGATTTTTACTGATTAGCCAGCTAACGATCAAGGGATAGAGCCAAGCCGAAAGACCCAAAATAAACAAACCGATCAGCAATTGTCCGCTGTAGCGTCTTTCCTCAGTTACATAACGCAAATACAGGGTTGAGAACAACAGGCCATTCCACAACAAGGTGATAAGTACCTGAAAATTGAGGAGGTTTTGACCGTGCTCGTAGAGGTGTTTTACTTTATCGCGGCGGGTAATCCATATAATAGCCGGGAAGATGAGGTTGCCGAGCGGTACAATAGGAAAACTCATAACCGACAGGTGTAACAAACGCAAAGTAGCCGTATCGGGTGTGAGGCTGGCATCAAAAAGGACTTCCAATTCTGTTCCGAGCGCTTTGCTCAGTCGGCGGAGGGTATCGCCACGCGGACTGCTGTGCCCGTTTTCGATGCGTTGTAAGGTACGTAGGTTAATGCCAGCATTTTCGGCCAACAGTTCCTGACTCCAGCCTTTGGCTTGCCTGAGGGTTGTGATTTTTTGTGCAAGTAAGTTTTCCATGTGAAAGTTTTGATGTCACAAATTTTACCCATCACACACTTTTTGCTAGCGGTTTTATGCCGACATTTTCACGGCAAATGCGCCACAGCGCAAAACGACGCTGTAATGGCCAGTTTTGGTTTTGCTTATAGTGGCCAGTGGCAGGCCTATCAGCTGCCAATTCCGCATGTTTTAATGGGCGCAAATTCGAGTGGAAATTGGATGGCCTATGACTCCGAATGTTGGTTTAGAGGCATCAAGTTAAGCTGTCGTGTTGAGCTTAACCAACGCCCTGCCAGCTCTGTAAATCTTCAATTACCAAATCAACAGCGCCGTCTTGCAGCATGAGGTTGGCCAGCACCTCGGGTTTCTTCACCATTTTGGCTGCTTTTTTGGGGTCTTCTTCGCCACTTTCGTCCATGTACAGCTCGATGAAATACTCCAATTCAGGATGGTCGTTTGGATTCACCACCCCGTAAAGCAAGGTTTCGTTGAGGCGGTAAATGCGGCACAACTCGTACACTTCCAACTCATCGCCCAGCAACAAAACATCGGCTATGTGCTCTTGGAGCAGGATTTTGCTCAGTTTAATGACTTCGGGGTCGAGCCCATTTACAAAACAAACAATGGGCTCTTCTTGGTTTTGTGCCCACCGACGGATGGCTTCAAGCTTGTTCATGGAGAAATTGCGACTCAAATAAAATACTTTTGCACTGATTTTTCACCCCGTACCCGCAATTTGGAAAGGGGCTAAATACCTCTAACATGCAACTCTTTCAACGCGACGATACCATTGTGGCTCTGGCAACTCCTGCAGGCACTGGCGCTTTGGGTATTATACGCATTTCGGGTTCACAAACCCAGGCAGTAGTACAGGCACTTTGCAGCAAGTCGAAGGTAATGAGCTGGCCTTCGCACCAAGCCAAATTGGCTCGAATTTATGACGGTGAAAGGCTGGTAGATGAAGCGCTTGTAACCCTGTTCAAAGGCCCCAAGAGCTTTACGGGTGACGATACTGCGGAGCTGAGTTTGCACGGTTCGCCTTACATCCTCGAGCAGGTGATGCGCTTGTGTTTGCAGCAGGGTGCCCGATTGGCTGAGCCTGGCGAATTTACTTTTAGGGCTTTTGTGAACGGCCGCTTCGATTTGAGTCAGGCTGAAGCCGTGGCCGACCTCATTGCTGCCGACAACGAACACGCCCACCGGGTGGCCATGAACCAAATGCGCGGCGGTTTTGCCGACGAAATCAAAGCCTTACGTGAGCAGCTGATTCACTTTGCTTCGCTCTTGGAATTGGAACTCGATTTCAGCGAGGAAGATGTGGAATTTGCCGATCGCCGGCAGCTGTTGGCTTTATTGGCACACATCAGGCAGGTAGTGGAGCATTTGCGCTCGAGTTTTCAGCGGGGCAATGTGATTAAGCATGGGGTGGCAACGGTGATTGCCGGCAAACCCAATGCGGGCAAATCGACCTTGCTGAATGCCCTGTTGAACGAGGAAAAGGCCATTGTGTCGCCCATTCCTGGCACCACGCGCGATGTAATTGAAGATACCATTGTGCTGGGCGGGGTGAAGTTCAGATTGATTGATACAGCCGGACTCCGCGAGGCAACCGATGTGATTGAACAAATAGGGGTGGAACGCACCAAAGAAAAGCTCAAACAAGCGGCCGTGGTGGTTTACCTGTTCGATTTGGTAGAAAGTACCGCTGCAAGTGTGCTGGAAGAGATAGCAGGATTGCAAACCGGTGAAACCCCTTTGGTGCTGGTAGGCAACAAATCTGATTTGCTATTGGATGGTGAACAACTGCGGGATTGGCAGGAGGCATTTCCCGGAATGTTGCTGCTGGCCGCCAAGGCAGGAGAGGGATTGGCTGCTTTGGAAGCTCGTTTATTGGAAGTTGTGCATGCCAATGGTTTGCAGCAAGACAAATTGGTAGCCAATGCCCGGCACGAACAGGCTTTGGGCAGGGCAACCGAAAGTTTGTTTTCGGTAGAAGCTGGTTTGGCAGGCGGTATCAGCAGCGAGCTGGTGGCCCAAGACATTCGTCGCACCCTCCACTTTTTAGGCGAAATAACGGGAGAGGTGAGTACCGACGATTTGTTGGGCAATATTTTCAGTAAGTTCTGCATCGGTAAGTAGCCAGTTCGTTCGGTTTTTGGGTGAGCTTGTGACGGGCAGCTTGTATCTTCGCAAAGCAAATCAATTGCTTCAAACATGTCGACCACCTACCTCATTCGCGGCGCCACCCTCATCAACGAAGGCAAACAAACCATTACGAACGTATTGCTGCGCGACGGCAAAATTGCTCAAATTGGAGCCCCCCATGAAGTTTCGGGTGCCACGGTGATTGAAGCCGAAGGCAAGTGGCTGCTGCCAGGCGTCATTGACGGACAGGTGCACTTCCGCGAACCAGGATTGACGCACAAAGCCGATATCCACAGCGAGTCGCGGGCGGCCGTGGCAGGTGGAGTAACGGCATTTATCGATATGCCCAATACCCGTCCGAATGTGTTGTCGCTACCGTTGCTCGAGGAAAAATATGCCATCGCCGCTACCAAATCAGTGGCGAATTACGGTTTTTTGCTCGGGGTGAATGGCGATAACCTCGACGAGGTGCTGCAAACCGATACCACACCCTTATTGGCGGTAACCGACGATGGTTTGTATTTCACCAAAAAAGGCAATTTATTGGCCGATAATCCGGCCATCCTCGAAAAACTCTTTGCCGGTTGCAAAGCCGTCATTGCCATCCATGCCGAAAAGGAAGCCATCATTGAGGTGAACGAGGAGCACGCCCGCGAAAAATATGGCGAAGAGGTTCCGCCTGCCATGCACCCCATCATTCGTTCAACCGAAGCTTGTTACAAAGCCAGCGCCGATGCCATTGCCTTGGCCAAAAAACATGGTGCACGCTTGCACATACTGCACTTGAGTACCGCAGCCGAAACTGAATTGTTCGACAACAGCATGCCTTTGGCCGAGAAAAAAATCACCACCGAAGCCTCGGTACATCACCTTTGGTTCAGCGATAAAGACTATGATCGTTTGGGCATGCGCATCAAATGGAATCCGGCCATTAAAACCGAGGCCGATCGTTTGGGACTGCTCAAGGCATTGAACGACGACCGCATCGACCTCATTACCACCGACCACGCCCCGCATACGCTCGATGAAAAACTGCAGCCTTATTTTACTTCCATGTCGGGTGCGCCTTTGGTGCAGCATTCCTTGGTGTGCATGATTGAGTTGCACAAACAGGGCCATATTTCGCTCGAAAAGCTGGTTGAGAAGATGTGTCACAATCCGGCCATCTTGTACCGCATTGCCCAGCGTGGATTTGTGCGCGAAGGGTATTGGGCCGATTTGGTGCTGGTTGACCCGCAGGCAAGTTGGGAGGTGCAGCCCAGCAACATCCTTTACAAATGTGGTTGGTCGCCCCTCGAAGGCACGCGTTTTAGCAGCCAAGTGACCCATACCTTTGTAAACGGACAGTTGGCCTATGAAAATGGCCAAGTCTACGATGAGGTGCGCGGTATGGCTTTAGAGGTAAGTTCAAGAAGGTAATCCCTGGTTATGTTTAATGTTGCTAATTCGCAACATTGTTGCTAAAAAGTAATGTTTAGCCGTATGTTTATGCTGATTCGGATGCTGCTTTTACCGCTTCAGGAATGTTAGAGTATTCAAAAGAAACACTTAGAAGATAAGGTGGTTTTTAGCGCAACGGAATCGCCGAACACCGTTTCAAGAAGTAGGCAAAAAAAACCAATTTCATGTACTACAAATTCATTGCAGTTGCGCTGTTGAGTGTAACCATCACAGCATGTAATCAATCGCCCAAAGATCAACCCGCCGCTGTAGATGATGCGGTAAAGGCAAACCAAGAAGTAGTTGAACGGGTAATTGAGGAGTTAGGCTTGGTGTATGTAGAAGAAGGCGCCCAAACCATTATTACTTACGATGAAGTGCGTGCGGCGCAGCAGGCGTGGTGCGATGCCTTGGTAGAAATTGGTAGGTTGAAAGAAACCGGTGGCGATTACAAGGGCTATGCGGAAAAAGTGTTAAGTGAAGCATACAATTACGACAACGGTAAAGTGTTTTTTAAGCCAACTTTGGCTTACGGAGACCAAACCTTCAGAACCGATAAAAAAGGCGCTTTGGCTTATTTTGTAGGTGGCGACCCCGATTATCCAAATGATAAAGGTTTTGCGCTCACCCCATGGGTAAAGGCACGCTTTGACAATGTGGGAGAAAAAAACGAAGGCATACAAATTTATGGCTCGGTGGCCATTACCATGGGCAATGTATGGGTAACCGATAAAAACGGTAAAGAGGTGATGGTTGATAAAACCTGGGTTTTCCGAAAGGGTAAGGACGGCAAATTGCGGATCATTGTACACAAGTCGGCCCTGCCTTACAAGCCTTAACCAAATAAAGTAGTTTTGTTACATTGGCCCGGTTGCTGAATATTGAAGTAACCGGGCTTTTTTCAAACAATATGAAAAAACTGATAATCGCAGGAATTTTGGGTTTGTTTCAAGCCATCGCTGTGCACGCTCAGAATAACAGGCTGAGTTCACAAAATGCCATAGGTTGGTACAATTATTTTGGAACCTTTGCCTTGGACCAACGTTGGGGCATTCATACCGAATACCAGTGGAGACGTGATGAGTGGGTGGCTAACTGGCAACAAAGTTTACTTCGGGTGGGTGTTAATTATCAGGTAAATCCACGCATATTGTTGCGGGCTGGTTATGGCTGGATTGAGACTTTTGCATACGGCGATTTACCTATTAATGCCTTGGGCCGCGATTTTACCGAGCATCGGTTGTTTCAAATGGTGCAATTGTCGCATCGCGAGGAGAAAATTGATATTTCGCACCGATTCATGCTCGAGCAGCGCTTTGTAGGCAGGTATTCATCGCCTTTGATTGAACACGAAGACGAATACCCTTACATGAACCGGGTAAGGTACATGCTTCGTTTACAACGGCCCATGCCTTTTTTTGAGAACCGGAAACTTTCGCCTTACCTCGCAACTTACAATGAGCTGTTCATTGGTTTTGGCAAAAATGTGAATGCCAATGTGTTCGACCAAAACAGGTTTGGGGTACTGTTAGGTTTTCGTCCAAGTAGCAGCTTTCGTATTGAAGGCGGTTATTTAAATCAGGTGTTGCAATTTGGCAGGCAAGTTAATGGACAAAACATTTATCAATTCAACCAAGGCATCATCATTAATGCCTACTTCAACTTTTCGGCCAAGAGCTAGCGTCAGAATTTTATCCACGACCATGGGTTGTATGCCAATCAATGGTCATTTGTTTTAGCTTTGTTTATGCAATCTACCGCACATCACGACGATAAAATTGCCAGCTTGACTATTGCATCGGTCTATCCGCACTATGTAACCAAGGTCGAGAAAAAGGGGAGAAGCAAAGAAGAGCTGCACGCCGTGATTGAATGGCTCACGGGCTATGATGAAGCTGCCTTGGAATCATTGATAGCCGAAAAGGCCACCTTCGCCCAGTTTTTCGAGCGTACCAAGTTGCATCCTGCGGCCCATTTAATTACCGGTACCATTTGTGGTTATCGCATCGAAACCATCGAAAACGACATCACCCGCCAAACCCGCTACCTCGATAAACTCGTGGATGAATTAGCCAAAGGCAGGCCGCTCGAGAAAATCATGCGGAAATTACCCTAAAAAACTTAAAAACCCCAATTAACCATGTCTATTTCCAGCCAAGCCGAACTGTTCGGCATGCAGCAAGCAGCTCAAGCAGTGGCCCAAACCCTCCGAGCCATGAAAGCTTTCGCCCAACCAGGCATGAGTACATTGGAACTCGATCAGTTTGGGGCTGAAATGCTCCGTGCACATGGCGCCCGGCCTGCACCCAAATTGGCGTATGATTTTCCAGGCACAGCCTGTATAAGCATTAACGAGGAGTTTTGCCACGGCATAGCACATCCCAAGCGAATTTTGCAAGAAGGTGACCTCGTGAACATCGATGTTTCGGCAGAGCTGAATGGTTTTTGGGCCGACAATGGCTGCTCGTTTGTGCTCGGAAAAGACGTTCACGGACACCAAGCCTTGGTAAACGCCAGCAAAGCCATCCTCGCCAAAGCGCTCAAAAGCTTGCGTTCGGGAGTGAAAATTGCCGATTTGGGTGGTTTGATGGAGCAGGAAGCGAAACGCAGGGGCTATGTAGTGGTGAAAAACTTGGGTGGTCATGGCATCGGCCGGCAATTACACGAACAACCCGACGAATTGCTGAACTACCGCAACCGCTTCGATCAGCGCCGCTTTCGTAAAAATTCCGTGCTAGCCATCGAAACCTTTATTGCTACCCGTTCAACCGGTACACGTACTTTGGCCGATGGCTGGACCTTGGTAGGTAATCGCGGTGGATTTATGGCACAGCACGAGCATACCGTAGTAGTTACCGACGGTGCCCCGCTGATTTTGACTGCGGGAAATGGTATTTTTGATTAAAAGTCGCGCTAAGGCATGATTCTGCCAACTGGCAGCACCATCCATCCGGGTTCTATGCGCCCGCTTTCGCGGTAAATCCAATCGAGTTGGGCGCGGGCTGATGGTGTTTTTCCTGCAGCAGTTGCTTGTACCACCCAATTGTCAAACCGGTTTCTAAGGGCAGCATCTTTTCTTAGCAATTCAGCGGCTGTATCCTCAAAAACATAACTGCTGAAATACTCTTTTTGCTGCAGTTGGGCATCGAAGAAGTTCCAGTTGAAGTAACTGTCAACTGCCTTGGGCTCGAGTACTTCTACCACAAATCGATCGGTGCCATGTCCCATAGGCAGATACCAATCGCCGGCGAAAAAGCGCTGGCTGTCGGTTACCGTTTCTGTTTCTAAGCCGTAGTGTAAATAGTGGCCTTCGTAGGGTCTGCTGGCAGTTTTGTAGTCACGTACCTTGTACCGCTGTGTCAAAATTATTGTGTCGCGCAGCAAGGGTTGCATAGGTACGCGGTTGCCTTGTAGCCGGTCTATAACTTGGTGCCATGCTTGCGGTACCACATAGGCTTTGGGCTTTTCTACCGAATCGGTTGCCAAGGCATGGGCATACCAGGCAACTGGCGCTTCCCAGGGTACTTCCCGGTCGTAGTAAAGCCGCTCACCTCCATGTACTTCGCTTTTTTTGTAGCGGGCGGCATAGCCTCTGAAGAAAAAGCCGTCTACCGTGTTGGTATCAACTTGCCAGTTGATAGGCAATTGGCTGGCCTTGGCTGTGGCTGTGCGCGCCCTCGCCCTTGCTTGCAGCAACTCGCTGCGATGCTTTGCCGAAAGTTTGAGTGCGGTTTGGAGAAGCTCGTAGGTGGCCTGGTATCGTGGGCCATAAGCTTTGAGCATATGGGTTTCGAGCACATAGGCCACGGTATGAAACAGTGCTGCGTAGCCGCTGCCATAGCGGGGTGTTTCAATGAAGGTTTCGATGCCGCTGTCGGGCAATTCGCCGCGTGTGTTTACATAGGGCGCCATTGGAAAACCTACAGATTCCATGTGGCTGTACAGGGCAGGAGTAAGGGTGTCGTGCATCAAGCCACTGATTTCGGGCCGCAACTTGTCTTTTTGCGTTTCAATGAGCGTCATTACATGCTGGTAATCGGCTCCGTTGGTGGTATGCGTTTCGAGGTAGAGATCAGGATCCCAATGTCGGAACAAACGCACAAACGATTGTGCATTGCGACTATCGAGCTTGATGAAGTCGCGATTAATATCGAGGTTTTGGGCGTTTCCGCGAAAGCCGTATGCTTCTGGACCATTCTGGTTGGCACGGGTGAAATGGTTACGGCGCAGGCTGCCATCTACATTGTAAATGGGTACGATTACTACAGTGATTTTTTCGAGCAAGTTGCGTAATTGCCCAGAGGTTACAAGCGCACGTGCCAAAGCCATGCTGGCATCAATACCCTCTGGTTCACCGGGGTGGATGCCGTTGTTGATAAAAACAACAGCCCGTTGCTTTTTGCGTACGCTGGCCGAATCGAAGCCTGCCGTGCTGATGACCACCCGGTGCAGCGGGCGGCCACTGTCGGTAATGCCCACACTGTCAATTTTCACCATTTTGCGTTGCGCCATGGCCAAAGCCTGGTACCAGGCAATGCATTCGGCGTGGGTGGTGGTTTGGTTGCCATTGCCTTTTTCGTATGGAGTGGGCTGGGCAAATGCCAATTGGGCAAGCAAGAGGAGGATAATGAGGAAAATGCGCATTTTCAAAGGTAAGTAATTGGGGCTGATCGATGCCTGTGCAAGTAGTTTCAAAAAACAGGCAGAGCGCGTAAGCGCGCCCTGCCTGCTTTTAAATGGTTTGTGCGTATGTGGCAGATCAATGAATCACCACAAATTTTGCTCGCTTGACCATTGGCATCGATGCATGTTGCAAGAAATAAATGCCGTTGCTCAAAGGCTTGATGTCTAATTCAACACGGTCGTTCTCCGGCGCTGAAAGTAGCATTAATGGAATGATTCTTCCCGCGGCATCAACCGCTTGCCACTGCCAGTGATCGATGTTGCCATAAGTTGCCCCGATTTGCACAAACAAATGGTCTTTGGTGGGGACGGGATAAATGCGAATGTCGTTTAGCGCCAACTCTGGAACAGAGGTTGAAACGGCAAAATAGATGTTGTTTCGGCACAAAACATTGTTGGCCGGATTGCTATCGGCTGTATTGATTAGCCTGAAGCATAGGTTGTAGGTGCCTTGGAGGGGCAGCCAGTCTGACAAACTTACAAGCGCGCTGTCGTTGCCTCCAAGACCTTGCGGCAGGTTGGCAGAAGCAACAATGCTACCGTTGGCGAGTAGTTCTACCTGCGTACTTCCCGAGGGCAGGTTGCCGAGGTTTTTAACACGTACAGCAGGGGCAAAGCCCGTGGTAAGTGCGATGGTGTCAATGGCTGGCGGCTGAATTATGGCCGTAATGGCTAAATCAACAATATTGTTTTGGCCGATGGTAAGGGTGATCAAATCAGGTCTGGTACATCCATACCAGTCGGCTTCCACACGTATGAAGGTGTTTGCTGTTGGGGTGACCACCAAACTGTCTCCGGTTCCAATTAATTGCCCGTTGGCATCACGCCAACGAATTTGGGAAGACATAGGGCCAACCTTAAAGGCAGTATCAATCGTTCCAATGTTAGATGGAGAGGAAATGGTGTTGAGGGTCCAGGCAAGGTCACTCCAGGCATTTACATCGGTGCGTTTGAAGCCACTCGAGTTATTGGGAGTTAAAAGCCCCGTCCATACACCAGTGGGGAAACCCATCTGACTTGGAAAAGCGGTTGCATTGAAAACTACCCCATCCACAACTTGCTTACTTCGGACATCGCGGAGTACGATGGCGCCAACGGCCGATGAAAGGAAAATTTGTGTTGTAGAAGGAGGTGTTATGTATGCATAAATGCCATTCACAAAATCATTGATACCTGTAGATCCAATGGTTACAATGGCTCGTTGCTTGGGCTGAAGTACTGCTCCTCTGGGAAATTGATAGGTTGCAGATGCCAAAAATCCGCCTGTCATACTTAATTCAACGTCTGCTAAGTTTACAGGCTCATCTCCATAATTGGCAATTTCGATCATGTCGTCTTGGCTGCCTACCCCTGTCGGAAAACTGCTTTGTATGGTTGAACCTGCTCGGTAGCAAATGAATTCGGTTAAACGCAAGGTTTTTATGCCCGCATTGATGATTTTTGGTTTTAATGTGGTGGGTTGACCTAAAAGCACTGTGCGGTTAGGACCAAGATCTACATCAAAAGGAAAGTAATAATAATCGGCTGTGTCGGAGGTGAGGTTTTGCGTCCCGGTACTCGCCACGGCCACGTACCTAACACGCTGCGTATTGGCAATAATAGGTATGGTGGCCGCATAAGTATGGGCGGGCGTTGAAGTAGTCATGGGGATGGTGGTCCATACTCCTGCATCCCCGGCATAGCTCAAACTCATGCTTCCTAAACTATGTCCTATACTTGGTGAAGCGTGTACCTGAATTTGACGTGAGCTGGGCAGGCACAAAGTATCGGGGAATCTCGATAAACCCGAAATGTTAATGGCAGGTCCAAAAAATAAGGCCAATGAATCAATAATCGCAGCATGGTGGGGATTGAATCCTATGCCATGGCGAATAGATGTTTGAAGGGTGATTTTGAGAGGCACACCGGTGTTCAATGAGTCAAGTACATAAAGCAAAGAGCGTTGGGCGCTATTCACGGGCACAAGGGTAGGCGTGTTCGATCCTTGGGGCGTTACGGCAACATCGTTTACCAATAGCCTAAAAAAGGCCTGGTTTGAACTTCCGAATAAGCGCAAGCGCATGGCCAAACGCAGCGGTCCCACACGAGCTGGATTTGCGAACAGCGTCACTTCCGATAAATAATCTGTATTCGTCGACCACGCCGTATTGGCATCTACAGCTGTCCAGTTTGTTGAATTGTTGGTTCCGGTCATGGCCAGTGAACCCTGACCGATCAACGCAAATTGGCTAGAAGCACCAACAAATTGAACCAAAGATTGAGCTTGTTGGGTAATGCAAAGGCTGTTCAAACTTGCTGCATTATCAAATGTTTGCAGGCTTGGCACCATGAAGGCTGGTTGGAAATTGGTTGGACTGATGACTTGCAAACTGTCGCCAATGATGTTGCTGCCATAATAAGCAACGGCTGCTGCTCTTAGCGTGTCGTTGGCTGCAATGAGTAAAAGGCCTCTTCCCAAAATATAGGAGAACTGCTGTCTGCCTGGTAATGATAATAGAGCCGTATCTCTTACCCAGGCACTTTGATTGCGCTTGTACCAAATCACTACCGAATCGGCGGTTGCCGTTCCTAAATTAAAGATGGTAGCCAATTCGGAGGCCGCACCTTGAAGTTGACATTGTCTCGTATCAAAACTTCTAAATGCGGTTATTTTGATTTCGCGGGCAATGATGCTGTCTTCGATAGCACCCCTAGAGGGCGTCGCAGGCCGCGGTCGATTATTAAAGTCGGTAGGTACATAGGACAGTGCCTGTGCACTTCTATAAAGAGCAATGGCTTGGGGCGAAAATTGTTCCGAGGCAACATTTTCAAAAAAAGGATCCACGTCGGTACTTAAAGAATCGAACTGTGGAAAGGCTTGCCGGTAAGCGCTTAATGTTGCATAGCCGGTGACCGTCCTTCTAATCACTTGATGTTGGAGGCTGCTGTGGCGTACAAAATAATTGTTAAAGTTGGTGCTGGCGGGGTTGCCCGACAGCCACAGCGCCCCCACATTGGTGCCTCGCTGTTTGTTGATGGAGATGTTGTTGCTTCTAATATTGCAACCAGTGATGGGGCCTGCCAGATTGATGCCAAAGCAAGTTCCTGTGCTAAAGGTATCGCTCAGATGAATGGTGTTAAAAACAATATCACCTGTAATGCCCGCTCCTACAAAAATGCCGTAGTGGTTGCCAGTTGAGCCTAACCCATATATTAGATTGTTGTAAATAAAAGTGCGGGAACCGCTTTGCACAGCATTGTTCAAAAAAATGCCCACCGATTCGTTGAATGGAGTGCTCGACGAGCTGATAATGTTGCGAATTCGATTGTTGTTGATGTGGCTTTGGCCAGAAACTGTGCCAATATCTATTGCTCTAGATAGAGTGGAAACGCCAAAATCAATGGCTATATCGTTGTGCGAAATAGAGCCTGAATCCATTACACTTATTTGGAAACCTATTCGAGATGAACGCACAAAGTTGTGCCTGATTTGCAGCCTGCGCGAGGGGAGAGTAGTGTTTCCTACCAAATGAATGGCAAGTTCCATGCCTCCGAGAAACCTATTGGAATCGATGCGCAAGGCGGTACTCCTGCTGGCTTGCTCGCCACTCGAAAGGCCCGATAAGAATATACTTCTATTTAATGTAGGCGATGGCGCCATTCTAAAACTGTTGTTGACAATGCTAACCGTGTCAACGTTCTGCATCCAGACTTGTGAAAATACATTCGAGCCTGTTCCGTCGAAAACAAAATTGCGAATGCTGAGGTGTTTGGTACCAGTTAAGCGCAAGGTAGCTGCTTGTGTACTGGTTGAGGTCATTCTCAAGGTATCGCCTTGCCCATCTAAGGTCAACCGATTGTTAGCGGTGGTTCCTGGAATGTTGCCGAGTTCAATAATTTGATTTTGTAAAACATTAGCAGGAAAATTGGTCTGTAACATCACAGGACCACTTATCCCACCGCAATTCAACACACGTATCCAACTGAGCAGGGGCGAAACTGAATCACCCTGCTGCCCTATTTGATAAGTGCCAGCAGGTATACGCATGCAATACAACCCAATTAAGGTGTCGAGCAAAGCATTCGGGCTCGATGTACCTCCCAACGTGCTGGTCCACACCCTGAGATCGGGCATAAACACACTGTTTGAAGGAATACGTATTGTTTGGGGGAAGCTAAAAAGCATGCTGTCGCCCGGCACCAAGCTGCCATTCCATACTACATTAACGGTGTCTCTTGTGCCGAAACGGTGTGAAAATCGCAAGCTATTGATCGTGTTTGTTCCAGTATTTCTAAGCCATACACTTAACGTATAATGGCTATCAGCCAGAAGAATGGTATTGGGCGATGGTGTGGCGACGCGCAATAAATGGGAGCTATTGGTTAGGGGTTGGGCTTCAAATGCACCCCGATCGGGCAACAGATCACGAATGTTACCATCGCGATCTAAGGGTATGTTGGCGATGGGTATGCCACTATTTACCAAAGGTGAATTAAGCGCTGGACGCAAATTATCGATTACCGGGCTTATGAGAAGTGGATCGCCTGCACTGGAGTTTAATTCGCTGTTGGGATAAGCAGCTCTCCATGCGGCCAATGTGGTGAAGTTTTCTGTATTTCCACTAGTTCTTACTTGTGAATGTCCAGGTACATGGTAGTGATTATGGCTAAGTACCATATTAGTGCCGGTCAAGTCGGCCATACTTCCTACGATAATTGCCGCACTTCCTGTGGTGCTAGCAGGCGCATTGAGCAACATGAGGTTGTTTCTGATATTGAATCCACCCCAAAGATTAATGTTCGATATTCTATTTGAAAGCCGAAGTGGTGCCAGCCCATTTGATGGAGTTGCATTAAGTTTTACTTGGAGTGAGTTGTGGTAAACGTTCACAAAGTTCAATTGGAAGTTCGGAGAAATTCCGTCACTCTGCAAAAAGAGCGCACTTCCTGCGACACTGCCGAAGTTTCCCGAAATGACGTTGTTCACTACTTGGTTGGGTTGGCTGGCACTACCAATAAACAGTCTTAAATGAATTCCATACGATCCAATAAAACCGGTAACACTGTTGCTATGAATGTTGATTCTTTTAGCATGATAGATTTCAATGCCTTGTGCAGTAACGAGAGGCATTACTGTGTTGTGTATGAGGTTCGAGGCAATGAGTATGCTGTCGGAAATACTGCTTCCGTAATACTGGATAGCGCGAAAAGTTTGGTTGTTAAATTGGTTTGAAAGGATTTGATGCTGAAGTATGCCTTTATTCCATTGATCGGAAATAGAAACCAACGCTCTGCTTCCATGCACAAAATGATTTTCACGCAGCGTTATGTGATCGCAGTTTCTTAAAAGCACCAAGAAATTCCCTGAATTGGCATGGCTGCCAATCATGCGGTTCGAAACGATTTCGATTCGTTTGCATTGCATGGCCAAAAACAAATGATCAGAACTGTCAACTACTGCATTGTGCTGCAATTGCAAACCCAAGACAGTAACGCCTTCTACATTTTGAAAATGCAATAAAGGGCCCCTATTTCCCGACTGAATGCTTACGGTATTATTCATGCCACGAATTGTCACTCTGCGATTTTCGGGTGCAGAAAAATTGCTCAAAGTGAAATTCCCAGCTTGGTTTTCAGTCAATATAACGGTTAGTGGCTTGGTATTGCCACCATGTGTTAGCCGAGTAAAAACTTGTTGAAGATTGGTGAAACCATGCTGTTGGCCTACAAAAACAGTATCGGCAGTAATGGCTGTACGAATCAGTTCTTGGAAGGCATTATTGTTGCTCACCGAGTCGATCATGCCATTGTTCACATGGTTGATCCATACCCTGATATTAAATTCATTTCCGGCAGGTATCTGAAATGGGGTGCTAAAGCTCAAATCAATACTACTATCGGGGGGCAGGCTCAGAGGAAAGGATTGGGTAACAACAGTTCCTTGGTTAATTTGGTAACTTAATTCTGCCGCCGTTAATGTGGTGATTCCTTCATTTTGAACCTTCACTTTAACGGTACTTGTGCTGTCTTGAATAATGGGGAAAATTGGACTCAACAAACTTTTGATTCCCAAATCGCGCGCAATACGACTCCTGTAGTAAATCTTTACAATTGGAAAGGTGAAAGCAGCATGGACTTCACCTACTTCCCATGAATTAAAAGAGTTTGATGGACTTCTGTACCCAGTTGAGCGGAGTTCAAAAAGGCCGCCGTTTACACTTAACCAATGTAACCCTGAATTTCCGGATAATGGCGGCGATGGTACAGGACCAAAATCGCTTCGCGAGGCTATTTCAAGACCGTTGTTCCAATAGGCATAGGGTGTTTGAAAGCGAAACACAACTTCGCCTCGAGTTGTGTCTAAGCGAAATGCAGAATCAATAAGCACCGTTCTTTTATCGAGCACTATATTGTCCCACGAATTGGCGGTGTAATTATTTGGGTTGGAGTTGGCCTGCCCAAGCCACATCCCAAAAGCAAACGGCTGCGAAGGGTGCGAAGTACTGCTTTTGAAAAAAGCAATTGAATCTATCCAAACAAAATCAGGAAAACCAAAGGTATTCAAAATGGAATCGATTAACAGCAAATTCGACCAGTGATGCTGTATGGAGGTTACATTAAAATTACGTTCGATGGGAGCCCTGTTCGTATTGCCCGGGGAGGCGGGGCCTGCAATTGTTACAGAGCTTTGTCCGAATGACGAAAAAATGGAAAAAGCTGTAAGTGCAAAACCAAGGAATGCTTTGATTCCAAACTTTTGGAATGAGCGCTGTATGGCGCATTTGAATAGGCTGTCAAGCCTAAGAAACGGAAAAGAAAAAAGGTTTTTAACAGTAAATGTGCAGTGCATGAATAGGGCTTCTGGCTATTGAAACCCTAAACTAAACAAGCGATACTAAACTAACAAAACATGACCCAAAAATGGCATGTATTTTTTCATGCAATCAAAATTCACCTTGCCTTGGCTTAGTCTTAATTTGCGTATCCATTACTTGCCTATAAAAAAGGGCGCTCGCTTCTCCACAAAAGCCGCCATGCCTTCTTTCTGATCTTCGGTGGCAAAGAGGAGGTAGAAGTTTTTGCGTTCGAATTCGAGGCCTTCGCTGAGGGGGCTGTCATAAGCCTTCAGCACGGCTTCTTTGGCCAGGCGAATGGCCAGGGGCGATTGCTGGGCCACTTCGCGGGCCATTTTCACGGCTTCTTCGAGGTACAATTCCACTGGCACCACTTTGTTCACCAAGCCCAGTTCGTAGGCACGCTCGGCGGTGATGAACTTGCCGGTAAGCACCATTTCCATAGCATTGACCTTGCCCACCACACGGGTAAGGCGCTGGGTTCCGCCGGCACCGGGCATCACACCGATTTTGATTTCGGGTTGTCCGAACATCGCCGTTTCGGAGGCTACCACCATGTCGCAATGCATCACCAATTCATTGCCGCCTCCCAAGGCAAAGCCCGAAACAGCCGCAATGATGGGTTTTTTGATTTTTTTGATGGTATCCCAAGTGGTAAACTGGTCGATGAGCAGCATGTCGATCGCTGTTTTACCGGCCATTTGTTTGATATCGGCCCCGGCAGCAAAGGCCCGTTCATTGCCCGTGAGCACGATGGCGCGCACCTCTTCGTCGGCTTCCAGCATTTTGAGGGCGTCGCGCACTTCGGCCATGAGCTCGAGGCAAAGGGCATTGAGTTCTTTGGGGCGATTGAGACGAATGAGCGCAATGTGCTGCTCGTAACGCGGTTCTACGAGGATGTACTGGAAGTTCATGGGGGCAAATATACGGCGAGGCGGGTGAAAACCGCAGGCGTGGATACCTTTGTCTAGCTGGGGCGAAAACCGCAGAGATTCTGTGTTGACTTGCAAGCTTTTTTTCTGCACTTTTGATTTTTCAAGGCGGCATTCATGCCAGCCTGTATGGGCGGTCCTCAGGGCTGCCCTTTTTGTTTACACCAGTTGCACTTCTTGCCTTTTGTAATATTCTGGGTCATATGGCTTTTGGGTTTTGAAGATGGTATAGGTGAGCTCAAGCAGTTTGCGCTGGACGGCTACTCCTGCTTTTTTTCTTACCCCTGTCCTGGCCACGATTTGGGCATAAGCTGCCTTATGGCTCCCTTCCGCTTTGGCGGACCTCATTGCCGGGAAGTACATGGCTTTTCGCAGGTATTTATTCCCTCGTTTCGATATCCGGGGCTTGCCTTTGACCGAGGTTCCCGATAGCTTTTCTTTCACGTCAAAGCCAGCGTAACTGGCCAATTGCCTGCGGTTTTTAATCAATGCAAAGCCATCGGTTTCTGCCAAAATGATGAATGCCGTTAGCTCCCCAATGCCATCGATGCTGGTTAATAGCTCCACCGCACTTTCAATCTCCGGATCCGATTTGACTAGCGCCTTTAATTCAGCAAGGATTTGATTCACTTGCTTATCGAGCAGGGTGATGCGAGCTTCCAATCGTTTTACCGTACCGCTTTCAGCAAAGGCTTGAGCACGCTCGGCGTGCAGTTGGCTCTTCACCATGGTTCGCTCATGGATGATCTGGTCGCGCTCTCTGGTAAGGTTGCGCATTTGGCGGTAAATGGCTTTGGGACGCTTCCAAAGCTCCAGCCCACTGCGCTCAAGTGCAAACCTTGCAATGGCCTGAGCCGCTGTGCTGTCGGTCACCGTCTTGATCTCCAACGTACGCATGAAGTTGCTGATTTTGTTCGGCAAAATGATGCTCACCTTTTGACGACGATCATCCAGAAAATAAGCCAGTTGCTCATGATACACCCCGGTAGCTTCCATCGCAAAAAGCAGCGATACGTTGCGATCAGCAAGCTTCTGCGCCCAAGACAATAGCTGTGAAAAGCTGGATTTCTTGTTGACAAAAGTCTTTGAGGCAGTCAGATTTAAGCTATAATCCTCATTCAAGGTAGCAAAACATACCACCAGTTCGTTTTGGGCCACATCAATGCCGCATACTTGCTTTACAATCTTTTTCATAACACGTTTTTTTAAATGGTCAGCAAGTGAAAAATCTCCCGTCGTTTTGTCTCCTGGTTGGATATTCTGGATACGCCGCACGCAGCATTCCTTACATTCTGTTCAAACTCAAAGAGAAAAAAGAGTGAGGTATTATCTCTGCGTCAGTATGTCTTGTGACTACTTGGTCGCGGATGGCACTCTCACCCTTTTTTCACTCACCTCGCAACATGAAATTCGGGTAAATTATTTGATGAATCAAACATAGGAGGCGCGGAGGGGTTGGTTTGCCTGGAATGGGTTGAAGTGCAGCTTTGGGGCGAAGTGCCTGTGAAGGGCTTTTTTTGGTGCAACTAGCGGCTGCAGTTGGCGCCGAGGTATCGGAGCATTTTGGCCAGCGCTGCTTTGCAGCTTGGCCGGAGGCCGCGGAGCCGGTCGGCGAATACCGCAGGCGTGGATGCCTCGTGGCAAGCATGCAGCTTGGTTCTGCACCCGAAAAGCTGTTCTGGGCGCCAAAGGTTCTATGGACGCGCAAATCTGGTGCTAGTCCACATCACCCTCCGCGCCTCAGCGGTTCGTTTCGCTGGTTATCTCTGCGGCCTCCGGCCGAACAGCGCAGCTGAGAAGGCCAAAATGCTCCGCTACCTCGTGGCAAGCATGCAGCTTGGTTCTGCACCAAAAAAAGCTGTTCTGTGCTGCCCAAGGTACTTTTGACGCACTAAGCCGGACATGGCCAACAATAACCTCTACGCCTCTGCGGTTCATATCGCTGCCACCCACCGCCCGCCGATTTAACAAACCCACGGCGCATTTTTGCGTTTAAACATCGATATTTGTTCACCAACCTTTAAAATTCTCTGAAATGCGTAAAATCGCTTTGTTTACCTTTTTGCTAAGCCTTTGTGCTACCATGGTCACCCTGGCACAGCTGGCATTGCCACAACCCAGCCCCAAAGCCAGTGTGATGTACACCGTAGGGCTTACCGAAGTATCGGTTACCTACAGTTCGCCTGCCGTGGCCGGACGTGAAATTTGGGGCAAACTGGTGCCTTACAACGAAGTATGGCGCACAGGGGCCAATACCGCAACCGAAATCAGCTTCAGCACCGATGTGAAGGTGGCCGGTCAGAACGTAAAAGCAGGTAAGTATGCCCTCTTTACCATTCCTACCAATGGCAACTGGACCGTGATTTTGAACAGCAATGCCGGTCAGTGGGGCTCTACCAACTACAAAAAAGAACTCGATGTGATTCGTTTTGAGGTTACTCCCGAGGCGCTGCCCGAAGCAAAAGAACGCCTTGGTTTTTACATCAACCACGTGAGTGCCGACGAAGCCCATGTGGTGATGAAGTGGGAGAAAGTGAAAATCAAATTCCCCGTAACCGTCGACAGCAAGGCACAGGCTTTTGCTGCTATCAACAAACATTTCGACAATACTGCTGCCGACTGGTACCCACACGCCAATGCGGCCAATTACTTGGTAGCCAATGGTGGTAATTTACAAGATGCCCTGCGTTATGCCAACCGCGCTACCGAATTGAATGCCAAACATTTCATGGCGCATTGGTCGAAAGCCCGTGTGCATGAAGCTCTCGGTCAGCCTGCCGAAGCCTTAGCAGCCGCCCAAGCCGCCAAAAAAGCCGGTGAAGAAACGCCCAGCAGCTGGTACGACATGACCAAAGCCGACATCGACGCCAAAATCGCCGAATGGTCGAAAATCAAACCTACCCGCAAAAAATGATTGGGGGTGTAAATACCCTGGTAAAGACGCGTTTCGGCGCGTCTTTGCTTTTTGTACTCTTGGCAGTGGGAGCAGCCCAAGCCCAGCCGGGTTATGGTCCGCCTGCTGCGCAACCCGTGGGCGAACTTTACGAACAAATCGGTCGCTTGCAGGTAGTGGGGCGTGTGTTGTATGTGGCCGCGCACCCCGACGATGAAAATACCCGCCTTTTGGCTTGGTTGGCCCGTGAAAAGAAGGTGGAAACTGCCTATTTATCGCTCACCCGGGGCGATGGTGGCCAAAACCTCATCGGCAAAGAAGTACGCGAAGGGCTCGGACTCATCCGCACCCAAGAACTTTTGGCAGCCCGCCGAACCGACGGGGCCAAGCAATTTTTTACCCGCGCCAACGACTTCGGCTTTTCCAAAAATCCCGAAGAAACCTATACGCATTGGGACCGAGATTCGCTTTTGGCCGATGTGGTTTGGGTGATTCGCCTGTTCAAACCCGATGTAATCATCACCCGCTTTACTCCCGAACCTTCACCCACCCACGGCCACCACACGGCTTCTGCCCAGTTGGCGGTAGATGCTTTTGCAGCAGCGGCCGACCCGCAGCGTTTTCCCGAACAACTGGCCTGGGTGCAGCCCTGGCAAGCGCACAGTTTGTACTGGAATACGAGTTGGTGGTTTTACGGCCGGCAAGATTTCGACAAAAGTGGTTTGCTGCCCATCGATGTGGGCAGTTACAATCCTGCCCTGGGCAGCGGCTATGGCGAAATTGCCTCGGCCAGCAGAAGCATGCACAAAAGCCAGGGTTTTGGCTCGGCTCGACAGCGTGGCGAAGAGATAGAATACCTCAAACCCTTGGCCGGTAATACCAGTACGAGTGATTTGTTTTCGGGCATCAACCTGACTTGGAGCCGCGTTGCTGGCGGAGCAGCCTTGGTGAAGCCTTTACAGAAAATGCAGCGCGATTTCGATTTGCGCCATCCCGAATCATCGGTCGAAGCCCTGGTGGCCTGGCGCAGGCAACTGTTGGCCTTGCCTGGCAACGATTTCAAGGCCCAGAAATTGGCCGATTGCAATGCTTTGTTGGTGCAGTTGTTGGGCTTGTGGCACGAGTTCACGGCCGATCGCTTCAGTGTGGTGCCCGGCGATTCGTTGGGTTTGCAGCTGCGACAAATTGTGCGGCATGGGGGTGAAGTACAGCACCTCGAAACGGCTTGGGAGCAGTTGACTTGGCAGCCGGCGGGACTGCTTCCTTACAGTTATGCGCTGCTTGAAAAATCGGCAGGATTGGGCGCCTTGCCTTTCAACCAAAGCCGCGATCAAAGACTGGCGGTGAAAACCGCCAACAACTTGCCGCTGGGCAATCCCTTTTGGCTAAATGGCGCCTTAGATGCTGGTTTTTTCGATTTGAACGACCAGCGTTGGGTGGGACATACCGAAAATCCTTCTCCTTACCAGGCCCGGGTGCGCTACCGATTCCGCGTGTGGAAACGCATGCACGAAGTAGAGGTGCTATTGCCGGTGTATTTCCGCTGGACCGACCCTGCTGAGGGTGAACGTTACCGTCCCTTGGAAGTGGTGCCCGCCTTGCAACCCACTTTTGCCAGTGCCAACTACCTCAGTAGAGGCGGGCAAGTAGCGGTGGAGGTGGTGGTGCGTGCCGATCAGGACCGCGCCCAGGCCCGGGTGCAACTGACCTTGCCCGATGGGTGGTATGCCGAACCCGAACAGCAAATCATCACCGAGCTAAAAGCAGGGCGCGAATACCGTTTGAGCTTTCAGTTATTGCCTGGCAAGCAGGCGACTTCGGGCAAGATGGGGGTACAAGTTGTTTCGGGCGATGAGGTTTTCTACCGTTCGTTAGAGCGCATCAACTACCCGCACATTCCCATGCAACTGCAGTTGAAACCCGCCGCTTCTGGTTTGCTACTGCTCGATCAGCCCATTGGCCAAGGCAAAGTGGCCTTCATTCCCGGTGCAGGCGACGACATACCCGATGCCTTGCGCACTTTGGGTTATGTAGTAGATGTGCTGCCTGTGGCCGATATCACCCCGGATAAGCTGAAAAACTACCGCACGGTGGTTTGCGGTGTACGCTTGGCCAATACCGAAGCGGATTTGGGAACCAAAATGCCTTATCTCCTTGGTTTTGTAGAAGCTGGGGGCACCCTCATTTGGCAATACAACACCAGCCAATCGTTGTTACACAAGCAATTCGGTGCCGCTCCATTGAGCTTGGGGCGTGAGCGTGTAACCGTGGAACAAGCACCTGTGATCTTTTTGCAACCGAATCATCCAGTGATGTTGCAGCCCAACAAGCTCAGTACCGCCGATTTTGACGGCTGGGTACAGGAGCGGGGCTTGTACTTTGCCGCGAGCTGGGATGCGGCCTGGACGCCGCTTTTGCGCATGAACGATCCGGGCGAAAAAGCGCTCGATGGCAGTTTGCTGGTGGCCAATCATGGCAAGGGCAGCATTGTGTACACCGGACTTAGCTTCTTCAGGCAATTGCCAGCTGGTGTGCCCGGTGCCTACCGTTTGTTCATGAACATGGTGGAAACCGGTTGGCATGGTACCGATATCAAAAAATAAAGCATGGAGCCCAAAACCGCACAACAGACCACCGAAAAGGCTGCAGAAGAATCGCTCGACGGTATGCCCGCCTTCGTGCGCAGCTGGCGTCAGGTTTACATCTTTTTACTGCTGTTTTTGGTAGTGCTGGTAGCCATTTTTAGCTGGTTTTCGGAGGTTTGGCGATGAGTTGGCTCGATTGGACAGTCTTGGCACTTACCCAACTGCTCATCGTGGTGTATGGGGTGTGGAAAAGCCGGCAAGACCGTGACATGGAGAGCTATCTCCGCAGTCGCACCATGAGTTGGTTCACGGTGGGCTTGAGCATCATGGCCACCCAGGCCAGTGCCATTACCTTTTTATCGGCCCCCGGCTTGGCCTACGAAGAGGGTATGCGTTTCGTGCAGTTTTACTTCGGCTTGCCCATCGCCATGGTCATTTTGAGTGCCTTTGCGGTACCCTTGTATTACCGGCTGAACGTATACACGGCTTACGAGTTTCTCGAAAAACGCTTCGATGTGCGTACGCGTACCCTGGCGGCGGTGCTTTTTCTCACCCAGCGCGGTTTGGCGGCTGGTTTCACCATTTTTGCGCCTTCGCTCATTCTCAGTTCGTTATTGGGCTGGAATATCTATTACACCAATTTGGTGATTGGCGGCATCGTAATCATTTATACCGTAACGGGTGGTACACGCGCTGTGGCACGCACCCAGAAAACGCAAATGGCCATCATTTTGGCGGGTATGTTTTTGGCCGCCTGGTATGTGGTAAAGGGCCTGCCCGATGGGGTAGGCATGGGCGGGGCTTTGACCTTGGCTGGTAAGTTAGGGCGTTTAGAAACCATCGATTGGACCTTTGATTTGGAAAACCGCTACACCATTTGGAGCGGCTTGTTAGGGGGTACCTTTTTGATGCTCTCGTACTTTGGTACCGATCAAAGTCAGGTACAGCGCTACTTGGGCGGTCAGTCGATTGCCCAAAGCCGCATGGGCTTGTTGTTCAACGGCTTGTTGAAAATTCCCATGCAATTCGCCATCCTCTTTGTTGGGGCACTTGTTTTTTCCTTTTACCTTTTTCAGACGCCGCCCGTTTTTTTCAACAAGGTGGTTGCCGAAGAAACAAGGCAAAGCGAAGTGGTTGGCGACAAATATGTTGCCACTGAGGCCGCTTTTGGGGAAGCCATAAATGCCCGCAAACAAGCGGCCCTCAAGGTACTCCAACAACCCGAAGATGCGGCTGCAGTAGAAGCCTTGCGCCAAAAGCAAGCGGCAGTAGATGGGTTGCGTAAAGAAGCCAAAAGCATCATCAAGCAGGGCAATGATGCCGCCGATACCAACGATACCAATTACATCTTCCTCAGCTATGTGTTCGATTTTCTGCCCGCAGGATTGGTGGGTTTGATCATTTCGGTGATTTTTTCGGCCAGTATGTCGAGCACCAGCTCCGAACTTCAGGCCTTGGCCAGTACCACTGTGGTAGACGTGTACAAGCGCCTTTGGAAACCTGCTGCTACCGAGCAGGATTGTTTTGAGGTGAGTCGCTGGGCAACGGTAGGATGGGGCATTTACGCCATCATTTTTGCCATGTTTGCCAACCGTTTGGGCACGCTCATCGAAGCGGTGAACATCTTGGGCTCACTGGTGTATGGTACCATTTTGGGCATTTTTATGGTGGCTTTCTTGTTTAAACAAGTGGGTGCCAGGGCGGTGTTTGTCAGTGCCCTTTTGTCGGAGGCCTTGATTTTGGGTTTGTTCTTTTATTCCGATTTGCCCTTTTTGTGGTACAATGTCGTTGGTTGTGTGGTGGTGGTGTTTGTTTCGTTGGTGGCTACCAGGCTGCGTTTTTGGGATTGAGCTGAGAAGGCATGGTTGCCAGTTTGGCAAAATAATTCCTAGTGATTGGGGGTCTTTATGACTTAATTGTTCTGAAAGAAAGCTCTTGCCTCACCCATTTGTAACTATACTTTTTTACCGCTGTACAACAAATCTCTGGGTGATGAAGCCTTCGTTTGTTTGCAAGATCAACAAGTACATCCCATTCGATAATTGGCTTAAATCGCATGAAAGTATCTCATTTTCTGTCTCTACAAACGCTGTTTTGAGCTGTCTGCCGGTCATATCCATTATTTTTATGTTGTTGGTTTGGATGCTAGCAGGTAATTGTATTTGGAGCGTATGGTTGGCGGGGTTCGGATAAACCAGTATGTTCCGGTGATTTTTGTTTAAAGGGGGCGAGCTACTCGCCCACATTTGTACGCATTTTTGATCTTCGTAAAGAGCAACCGTACGCACACATAAATCGCGGCTGCCTGCACCTTGTGGTACGAATTGCTTTCTAAACTCTAATATTTGGCTGCTACCGATGGGCATATTCACTTGAAAATCTTCAGTAATTAAAGTGCCTTCACCATCAAAAAACCGCATTCTTACATTGGTTACTGGCGACGTGCCTGCATTCACCACTTGCACCCTCACGCGACTTGAATCGAGCAGCGTAGCTCCATTGGTTGGGCTTAATATGGCCGATATTTTAATGAAGTTTGGCGCCGCTAGCCCAAAAGCTTGTGTGCTCAAGGTGTCATTTGATGGCTCTATATCGCCTAGAACACTGCTTCTAACCATTAAAGTATGTAAACCTCCACGGTTAGGTATCCATGGTGTATGAAAAAACAAGATGGATGAATCACCTACGGCCAAGTAACTTCCTGATAATTCAGATGCAATTCTCTGGTTGTTCACCCATAGCTCTAAAGGGATGCGCCCCAAAGGGGTATTTCCTGTGTTTTGAACCAAAACGCCTACCGACACGCTGCCAGTTTGGATGGAAAGTGGGGTTGGGTTGACAAAACGGGCAATTCGTACATTGTTTTGAAAGGTGCTGCCATTTACTTGAACCAGCACGGTGTCGCGCACCAAGCACAATCCTGTACCCGTGGATGCAACGTAAATGCTGTTTTGGTTTGGACTAACTTGAACACTACTACCATTGCCCAAAAATCCAGTTGGACCAAACCAACTGACTGTTGGTAAGCTTTGTGGTAACTGGAAAGCACTGCCAAGTGTGGTCGGTTGGGTGCTTCCATTGGTGATTTGCCAGCCCGAAGCTGTGGCATTGGCATTGGTTCTTTGAATGCCCACCGTTGCAGCGGTTGTTGTAACGCCCGGGCCTGAAAAAACGGCAGAGGGCATTGCATACAAGGCGTTGTTCAACACTACTCCAGAAAGAATGCTAGGACTAGTGAAAAGCGTATCGATGAGCACCAAACTATAGGGAGTAGCAGGCAAAAGGAAGTTAGGAGGAAAAGGTAAATTGAAGACGTTGTTACCCGATTGTGGTAAGTTGCTACCAACCAGAAAAATTTGACCGCGTGGGGCCATTACATACTCAGGAAGCAAGTATTGATGCAGCATGCTGCCGTTTTGTTGGTATACCACTAATCGGATACCACCAACGAAAACGCTATCATCGCTCATGTTTGTGATTTCGATGATCTCATCGTTGAAATTGGTATTTAATCCAACAGGCAAAGTAGCGTTAGATTGCATACTATGGATAGCAGAAACAATAACTTCTGAAATTTGAATCGATCTTCGATGGGTATTTCTGGCAATGGCTTTCAGCGTAATGCTTGTTCCCAAATTAATGGAGGTATCATTCATCAATGTCACCCTGTTTCTATTTCCTTCGAAATAACCCACTTCCAGTGTGTCGCTGCTATTTCGGGCAACATCGATGGCCACAATACTTAAACGCCCGTTGCGCAATTCATTAACAAGGTTGATAAGGTACGTTCCTGATAGTGGATTGCCAGAAACCCGAGGTAAAAGCCACCGGTGCGTGCTTGAAGGGCCTTGCAAGAGTAACCAAACCTCTGCAATGCCACTCCCATTGATAGAATCGACTGCTTGAACGCTTAATACACGTCCACTTCCGTGACAAGTTGCATCAAAAAAGTTGGACGATAGCAGTAAAGACCGCAAAACAGGCGCAATAATATCGGTACTGTCGTTTCCGCTACTGCGTATCAATTGCTGTGCTGTTGACTGGCAACTATCAAGTGTTGAAGTAAGGTGAAGTATACCGCTAGTGCCACCGCTTAAGGGGGGTGAAACCGCACGATTCCCGGTCGACTGAATAAGGCCTGACCATGTGAATTGAGCACTTTTTCTCCGAGGAAGATTGGGGTTATACGCACCCAATGTGCCTGGCTGAGAAGCTGAATACACAGCCCAATTTTTATTTCCATTCACATCTTTTCCTAATAGTTGAAAGCCAGCAATGGTGTTGTTGGGGCCTACGTATATACCATCTCCTAGCCAAGAGGCAAGTGGATCAAAACGACTTTCATTGTTTTCGAAAAATGCAATTTGATCTATGATTTGCCCATCGGGTGATTCTAAGGTGAAAACAGCATCTCCAAAAAAACTGCCTGGAAGAAAGTTAGGGAGGTTCATGTTGAAGTAGTGAAATTCGGGCCTAGAAATTGCCCCTGTTTTAGAGAGAATGAGGCAAACCCCAGGAGGTAAACGGTGGCCACTTGGTAAAGCATAAAAGCTTCCGAAAACAAAATTGGAGCGCAATATACAACCTGTCAAATCCACCGTGTCTGTTCCATGATTTGTGATTTCAATGAAACTGTTGTCGTTGGGAATGATGTATGGAGGTAAATTAGGGGTTGCGTATGGCAACTGCTGTTTGATGGTTACTTCGGTGATCAATAGAGGGTATGCTGCCAGTGATTTTGCCCTTACAGCAAAACTATCCTGGGTTGCTAAAATGTTTGGCGCAACTATTTCTGGCTGAATGCTGAAATTGGTGTAATTGCGCGAAAGACTGCTCCAACCAGTATTTCCCGCACTATCAATAGCCATAAACCGCGCTTCAAACTTTCTGTCACCGGGCGGAGTAGGTAAGCTTCCCGTCCACCTTCCATTGGTTCTATTTCCCGAGCTCAGGCTTAAGGGCTGAAAGATGGGGCCATTTTCATCGAAAAGCATGAGTTGAGCCGAAACGATACCACTGCCAGAATCGATGGCGGTTACCGAAAAATTACGACTGTTGGCACTGCAGGCATAAAGTAGGGTATCGAATTGCGCTAAGCCCAAAATTGGCCGGGTTATTTCTATGCGCTGACTGGCGGGCAGTACATAGGCTCCGATATCGGGCAGGTTGGAACCAGTTGGTTGGCGTATTTGCCCATTTAAATCGTTGATCGCAGCCCCAAGGAAAGTTACAGGCTTGCCGTTTCCTTTGGCAAAGGCCCGAACCGCTGCGGATGGCAGTGAGGCTTGAGGCATAAGCAAGGCTACATTGCCCAACAATTCGCGGTTTGGTAAAGGCAAAATACCGTTGGCCGAAATCAACCTTGACTCAAAAGCCTGCAAACTACTATCTATGATGTTGGATGCTTGTTTGAAAAAAGGAATGGCAGACGATTGTGATCTTATAAAGATGTTGTTTTCAAGCTTCATCCTGGCTAAAAGCAAAGGTTTGCTACCATCGGTTTTAAAGAGCTCACCTTGTAGCCTGCTTGTGTCGGCATCAGATAAATCTACAGATATCAAGTTGTTAGTGAGTCGAAAATTAGGCGAGGTGCGAAAGTAAAACACGCTCGGTCGGTGGCGAAGATTGCCTGCGGGTAGGTTTTCTAGGTGAATGGTATTGTTGATTAAATCGATATCGATGTTATTCAGATAACTATTCGAAACAACATCGCAGCTAATGAGCTGTAACCTATAAGGTCGAGCGTTGCCTGCTCTACCACTTGGATAATGAAATTGGTTGATCACATTACCCATAAATGTGATTTTTCCATAACCCGTTAAGGATATGATTTTGTGCACTTCGGCTGAAGTAGGGCTCAAGGTAGCATGGTTCTTGAATCCTATATTTCTAAATATATTGTTGGCTATGAGTGCACAAACCGGGCTGCCATCAAAATGAACGAGGGTAAAGAAAGATGCTGGATCTGACCAATAATGGTGTATTAAGTTGTTCTCAAAAATGACAGAATCACTGCCCCCTAGTTGAACAGCACTTTGTTGTTTCAAAGTATTGTCTGTGCTGTCTCCAATAATGTTTTGTTCAACTACCACTTTGCGTCTCATATGACCTACAATGGCCAATTCACATGCGCTAAACTGATTGTTTCTGATATAAACTTCTGTTGAATCAGCTGGAACAGAAAATGCGGTTCCGAATTCAATTCCTTTGAATGCTGGATTAGTAGGATGTAAACTTTTGAAACTTATGTGTTCAATAATGACTCTATTTGCACGGTTTATTCCATTATTCAATGCTAAAAAGCTCATTTGCTGAGCAATTGTATTGAGTGTTAGGCTTCCGCCGCCAAGTGTATCTCTACCCGACAAGGTAAAGTTTTGAACATTAATCAAACGGATGGTATGTTGCTGCCACGAGATTGGATTAGCTGGTACTCGAATGGTAACGTTCTTGTTTAAATCGGGACGAACCTCTACGCGCAATGCTGGATGAAGAAGATGGTAGTTGCCTAGTTCTAAAAGTCCAGCTAATTGGTAAAAAGTATCTGTAAGCAAAATCCTTACATGGCCGTTGATGTTGGCGCCTGTCATGGAGGCACTTAATGCTGCAAGACTCGGGATTTCGCCGTTTTGGCCCAACCGGTATGTTCCCGCAAATGCAGGTCCTATGGTATAACTGAAAAAAGACGCAGGAGCTGTATTTGCCGTACCACCCGCTGGTAAAGTTATCGGGCTTTGACCTGGAATGCTGTACCTGAAGAAGTATTGGATTAATACCGGCCCATAAGTGTTGTTCGGGAAAAGCGAAAGGTCTATGCGTCCTCGGTATTGATCATTAGCAATGCGTTGTGTATTCACAGTGACCCAAGAAACATCGTGAGCCCTTTTATAAACCAATTGCACCAATAAGGTGTCGCTTGGTAGGTTCAGCCGTGCCCGAGCGGTCAAAGTTCTTGTTCCAAGCCAAGCAGTGTCGCTCAAGGCGTTGTGTAGGAGCAAAGGACGATACACCGAATCTTCTTGGTATGCCCCAATGTCGGATGTGGGTCTGGTTCTTATTTTTCCCGTGAAGTCTAGCAAAGTCAATGCACTGGTATTCGACAAACGCGAAACGGCATTGGGAGGTAGTACCCTAAAGCCTTGCGAGCTGTCGAGTTGAATTGGATGCGAATAAGAAGATGCATCCCACCCGGGAAAATTGCCAAAGCTACGAACAGATTGCGCGAACCCTGTTGCAAACACATACCTATTGGGTGAGGACAAATGGTAAATATTGTGGTCGAATAAAATTCGATTCGGCGTAATCGATGAATCGGTCATCACAAATACATCGTTGGTATCAACGGTTGTCCAAATAATGGCATTGTTCGTTACACGTATACTGTCATTGAAGGAAGTCAATAACGGCAAAGAAAACTGAGCTGCCCTTTGAAAACCATTTTGCAGACTTTGAATACGAATGTTGTTGTGATCCATCACAAAGTTCAAACTGTTTGGGATGTTTATCACTTGGCCATGCATAAAGCCAAATCCACTGGTAATTCTCAAATCCATCACATTATTGGCAATCATGTTAGCTGCTTGTGAGCCCCTTCCTATATCGGTTAGTTTGATGGTTGACCCGGAGGAGGTGATTTGAAGTGTATTGTTAGTGACGGTGAATGCGCTGCCGAACACGTGCTCCAACTGGGCTGTTCCATCGGGTTGCGAAGTGGTTTTAAGCACCGAATTTCGGTTGAATACGAAATTTGAAATGCGTTCTGCCAAATAGATAGCAGTGGTTGGCTCCACAATGCGGCAAGAATCAATGGTGATGTTAGGCTGTGTATTTTGGGCACTATTGAATTGAAAACTGTAGCGACCACCGAGTATTTCACAATTAGTAAAGCGAAGATTGTTGCTTTGATTTGCTATGACATTGTGCTGGCCATCGGTTGTGCCACTCACCGATAAGCCCGTAACTTGCATTTTACATCTATTGAAGGTAATGAATCCGGAATTGTTGAGTCGCAACAAACCCAATGTGCTCGATGGAAAATTCCCAATACGCCTGAAGGTTATATCTTCGAATCGAAGATGCAGCGCGCCATTAAGGGTCAATGCGGGCGAGGTGGGGCCTAAAATCACAACGCTATCGGCATGTCTTGCCTTTGATCGGATGGTAACTGTTTGGTTGGCACTACTGCCATTAAGGGCGGCCAATTGCAAATGGGTATTGTAGGTGCCCGATTCAAGCTCTAAAACAGTTGGCCCCTGTAATCCTTGTGCATTTAAAAAACTCCAAGCTGCCTGTAAGTTAATAAAATCACTGGTTGGCCTACCTACTGAGTATATACCACCTCCTGTTTGGGCGTTAATTAATTGCACTTGCTCAACGCCACCATTTGGGGTATCTATGGGATGCAGGCTTTGCCCATAGCCGTGTGGAGAGGAGGTGTTTGGTTGCGCAAGTGCCAAAAGAATGCAGCATGTGAACACGGACAGAAAAAGTGCTTTTTTCACTTTTGACGAGAGTTTATTCAAATATAAGGCATCAGCATTTAATCAAAATCTATTGTTTCCAAATTTTGTGATGCCCTTAAGCAATTCATGCATTCGGCATAGGAAATTAGATTTCATCCGATTAATGGGCCGGGAGGTAAAACAAGCGGCTTACTTTGCTGTTTGGTTAAAATCATGAACAAATTCACTTGGCCAGTTTGGGCCGTTACTTTTTATTTGGTGGTGTACGTTGCCTTTACCCAAATTCCGGGCTACGAAATTCCGGCCATCATCATGTTTTCCATGAGTCCGTTTATCCTCATTTCGTTGGTGCTGCACGTGCTGATCAACGGTACGCCATCGCCCTATACTTTCGAGGAGCGCTGGTATGACGACCGGCCGCAGGAATAGGCCGAGTGCAAGTATACATGCTCTTTGTCTCGATTAGCGCTATTTGCCTTTTAAGAGCATCTCAGCTCCTTTTTCAGCAATCATCACCGTTGCCGCCTGCGTGTTGCCACCCACAATCTGCGGCATGATGCTGGCATCTATCACCCGAACCCCCTCCAAACCACGTACCCGCAGCTGGGCATCTACCACCGCTTCTTCATCGTTCCCCATGCAACAAGTACCTACCGGATGGTAGAGCAATTCAACGGTTTGGCGCAAATGTGTTTCTATTTCTTTGTCGCTTTGCAGGCGGTGCTGCGGCAAAAACAGCATCTGCCTGTAGGGTTGAAAAGCAGCTGCCTCCATGATTTCTTGGGCACGTTTGAAGCCTTCGCGCAGGGTAATGAGGTCTTCGGGTTGGCTAAAAACATGCGGATCGATGATGGGCAGGTGTGGATTGCGGGGATGAGCCTTCACCGTGCCGCGCGATTTGGGACGTAATAGTATTGAGGCCAGCGACATGCCATTGCCTTTGGGTTTGGTAAAACCATGATCCACAAAATAGGCTGGTGCAAAATGCAGCTGAACATCGGGCGCATCTAAACCATCGCGGGTTCGAAAGAAGCCGCCTCCTTCGGCGACATTAGAGGTAAACGGACCGCTTCGGCCGAACAGCCAGCGAAGCAAATTCCAAGGAGAATCGGCACCATCGAGCGACATGCCTTGAGGTACACGGTAAATGAGGGGTACCACCGGATGGTCGTGTAAATTGTAGCCCACGCCGGGTAACTCATGCAACATTTTTACACCCAAACGCTGTATACAGCCTGTTTCGCCTATGCCGCTTCGGTTAAGGAGGAGGGGGCTGTGGTACGCGCCTGCAGCCACAATTACTTCGCGTGTGGCGCGAATGCGCTGCAATTTGCCATGCAATTGAACTTCAATGCCCACTGCCTTTTGGCCTTCGAGTAATAATCGCTCAACCCGTACGCCCGTTTGTATGCTCAGGTTTTGTCGACCTCGGGCAGGCAGCAAGTAAGCATGGGCTGGTGAAAAACGCGCTCCGTGGTGCTGATTTACTTGATGTATGCCAACACCTTCGTCGGTTTCAGCATTCATATCGGGCAAAATGGGCAAGCCAGTACTGTGGGCGGCCTGCAGATAAGTATGGGTTAAGGGGTGAACCTCTTTTAAGTTGCTGATGTGCCAGGGGCCATCCTGACTGTGGTACATGCCGCTCAAATCGGCATTGTTTTCGGCCCGCAGAAAGTAAGGAAGTACCTCATTGAACGACCAGCCTGCATTACCTGCAGCAGCCCAGCCATCAAAGTCACTGCGGTGCCCGCGGATGTAGATCATGGCGTTGATGCTGCCCGATCCGCCCAGGGTTTTGCCGCGTGGACTAAATAGCCGGCGATCGAGTGCGTGCTCTTGCGGTTCGGTGTAAAAACCGTAATCTACTTTGGTTTTATACAGCTTATAAAATGCGGCTGGAATGCGGATAAACGGATGACTGTCGCTGCCACCCGCTTCTAATAGCAATACTTTCAATTCGGGTTTGGCGCTCAGTCGGTTCGCCAATACGCAGCCTGCCGATCCGGCACCTACGATGATGTAATCGAACTCCATGGTTTGAATTTACATGCTCTATTTGGCAAATGCAAAAATGTGTTTCGCCGCAGTCGCTAGCTGCTCTCATAAGTTGTTTTTCTTAGGGCGAAAGGAATAAATTGGTGTTTTTGCTGGTCTGTTGGTATAGCTTTTTATTGCTTAACTTTAGCTAACCAACAACAAAACAACCATGGCAAAACACAACGAAAGCGCCTCGGGAGGTGCATTTTATGGCTTGGGCTTTATAGGAGCGGCCGTATACTTCATTGGTAAGTCAACTGGCTTTGTAAGCGGATTACTCGGCTTTCTCAAAGCGCTGGTTTGGCCTGCCTTTTTGGTGTACGAAGCTTTGAAGGCGCTGAAGGTATAATTGGGTCAAGATTTACTCCATAAAACCTTTCCCCCTCAAAATGGCATCGGTACATTTGGCGATGCGGGTGGCGCGGGTGGCGCTTTGTTTAGCTGAACTGAAGTGCAGCAGATAACCCCGTTGACGACCTGGCGTAAGCGCGTAAAAGGCCTGCTGTAGTTCGGGCATTTCGGCAAAGGCGGCAATCAATTCTTCGGGAAGCTCTGGTGCTGGCCGGGGTGTTTCTATTTTTTTGCCTGCTGCCGTATAGGCAATGGCCTGCTGCGCAAAATCGAGAATGGCCTCGGCCGCGTCTACTATTTGGTCGATATGCGTGAAGCGCAATAGCCGGTCAACGTGACTGTTTTCACCCGCTTTTTGCAAAATACCAGCCGGATCGTTGAGCAAAGCCCCATTCATAAAACTGATGGAAACGCTTTCTTTCAAGGCCCCAAAAAGCACCACGTTTTTGCCATTGAGTGTATAGCATGGCACACCCCACTTTACTTCTTCTTTGAGTTCGGTTGAAAGCATGATTTCGCGCAGTACCTCCAACTCGGTGCGCCAGCGGTTGACCTTGCAAGCAGGACTGTCGAACAACTCACAGCGACCACAGCCGCGCAGCAGGTAGGTATCAACATTATCGGGTAAACGACTCATGCTTCAAACCTAAGAAAAATAGACGACAGCTGTACAGACGACAGACAACGAATAACGGACGACAGATGAGGTGACGGATAACTGGTGATGGACGACATAAGCTCTAAAGCAAGTCCGTGTCTTTCGTGCCCTTTGTGTTTAACCCTACAAAATCACGCCCAGCGACAAAATGTTCGAAAACAAAGTCTGGCTGCGGTCGCCCACATTGGTGATGGCGTAGTCGATGTGAAACTGCTTGAGCTTGAGACCGATGCCCAGATTCGGATTAAGCGTGGTGGCCACCCGGTTGTCGAAATCGGGCGTGCGCTGCAGGTTGTTGATGCCCATCCGCAAAAAGACCAGCTGGGCATAACCCAACTCGGCACCCAAACGCGGATCGATGCTGAATCGGCCCACATTCATCAGGTTGTTGCGCCTGCCGTCGGTGGTGAGGTCGAGGCCAGCCTCGGGGCGCAGGCTCCATTTTTTCTTGAAGTCGAAGGTATAACCCAAACCAGCACTCAGGCGGGGCAGGGTGATTTCCAAACTGCCTTCGGGCAAAGCATTGCCGGTTGCCGCAAATACATCGGCAAATTCGGCCGTATTGAAGCTCCAGGCATTGAAGGTGGTGGTAATGTCGCGCAGCATGATGCCCAGCTGCAGTTTTTTCCAGCTGCGTTGCGCACCCACATCTACCCCAAAACCCCAGGCGTCGGCAAAGGGACCAATCACCCGGCGGATGATTTTGGCATTGGCACCCACTTTCCAGTCGTTTTTAAGCGCATGGGCATAGCTGAAGGTGAGGGCATAATCGGCTGCCGAAAAAAGCGAGATGTTGTTGTAGTTGATGCTGCCGTTGGCATCGAACAGGCGGAGGGTGTTCGGAATGTTGTCGATGCCGAGGCGGATGAACGACAGTCCCACCGCATTGCGCTCATCGAGCTGGTAGGTAAAGGCCCCAAAGTCGTAATTGGCAATGCCGCCAAAATATTCGGCATGCATGAGGGTGCCGGCCATGCGCTGTTCGTTTTGCAAGATGCCGGCCGGATTCCAATACACAGCTGTAGCATCGCCCACGCCGGCAAAAACGGCTCCTCCCATGGCCATGTTGCGGGCACCCACCCCAATGGCCATGAACTCATTGCTGTACTTGGGTGCCTGGGCCGAAACCCCGGCCGAGAGCAATAAAAACAAGAGGAAGAAAGCGATTTTTGTTTGCGAGCGCATCACGAAAGCAATATTACCGCATCATAACCAAATTTGTGGCGAAAAATTGCGCCGCTGCGATTTTTTACCTCCGGATAGCCGGAGTTCACCACGCAGAGAAAAGGAGAAAAGGATGCCGAGCAGCTTGAATGTTCTTTGTTCGGGTGCCAGCCAGCCGTGCAAAACCAGACTTAAGGAGCATGCTCGGCAAGGAGGTCATCGCTTCGCGAGAGAATCGCTGCTCCTCTGCGTGCTTCTTTAGATGCCGACAGCATCGTCGGTACCGGCCCAGCTGCGCCAGCAGTGCAGGCCAATGGGCTCCGCTACCTTCTTCAGATGCCGACAGCATCGTCGGTACGCGCCCAACTGCAGCTGTTCAAAAGGAAAAATGGAGGTATTCGAGCCGCTGGTGCCTGGGATTTAGCCCGAAGCTGTTGGCAATCAGGGTCTGCACTCTGCGAACTCAGGCCAAACTGCGCCAGCAGTGCAGCCAAAAGCCTCCGCTACCTTCTTCAGATGCCGACAGCATCGTCGGTACGCGCCCAACTGCAGTTGTTCGGAGGGAAAAAATAAGCTCTTCAAGATGCCACTGTTCTATTCAATCACCTGAAGTCATTTAATATCACAGCCCCATTCTCTGCGCCTCTGCGGTTGAAGTCAGCCAGAATTCGTGAATATCTGCCATTTTACCCGCCTTTCCGCTGATTTTGTGCACGCCAAACGCCTCCAAAGCCTATTTTTGCAGCGCTTATGAACCAGACGAATTTAGTTGCCGAATTGCAGTGGCGCGGACTGCTGCACGACATCATGCCAGGTACCGAGGAAGTATTGCTCAAAGAGCGGGTGACAGGTTATGTGGGTTTCGACCCCACGGCCGATTCGCTGCACATTGGCAACCTTGTGCCCATCATGCTGCTGGTGCATTTGCAGCGTGCCGGTCACAAGCCCCTTGCCTTGGTGGGCGGCGCTACCGGCTTGGTGGGCGACCCAACCGGCCGTTCTACCGAGCGCAATATGCTGAGCGTGGAAGAAATCAACCACAACCTCAACTGCCAGCGCAAACAACTCGAGAAATTCCTCGATTTCGACGCTGCCTTGCCCAACAAGGCCGAAATCGTAAACAATTACGACTGGTTCAAGGAGTTCGACTTTCTGGGCTTCATCCGCGATGTGGGCAAGCACATCCCCATCAACTACATGCTGGCCAAAGATTCGGTGAAAAACCGCCTCGAAAACGGCATGTCGTTCACCGAATTTTGCTACCAGCTCATACAGGGTTACGATTTTGTGCACCTCTACAACCGCTACGGCTGCAAATTGCAGATGGGTGGTTCCGACCAATGGGGCAACATCACCACCGGCACAGAAATGATTCGCCGCATGCAGGGGGGAGAAGCTTTTGCGCTCACAGCCCCGCTGGTGAAAAAAAGCGACGGCACCAAGTTTGGCAAATCGGAAGGTGGCAATGTGTGGCTCGATCCCGAAAAAACCTCGCCCTACCAGTTCTACCAGTTTTGGCTGAACGTGAGCGATGAAGACGCCGCACGCTACATTGGCGTGTACACCCTGCTCGACCAAGCCACCATCGAACAATTGAAAAATGAACATGCTGCGGCACCACACCTGCGCATTTTGCAGCGGGCTCTGGCCGAAGATGTGACCGTTCGCGTACACAGCCGTGCCGATTACGAACAAGCCGTACAAGCCTCCGAAATACTATTTGGTCGCGCTACCGCCGAAGAACTGCAAGCGCTGCCCGAAAAGCTGCTTTTGCAGGTAATGGATGGCGTGCCGCAAAGCACCTTTTCGCGCGCTTTGCTCGAAAGTGGGCTAGAGCTGGTGCAATTGCTTGCCGACGAAACCGCCGTCTTCCCCTCCCGTGGCGAAGCCCGCAAAATGATCCAGGCCGGTGGTTTTAGTCTCAACAAAACCAAAATCACCGACGAAAAGCAGCTAATCACCACGGCCCACCTCTTGAACAACAAGTATTTGCTGGCCCAAAAAGGCAAAAAGCAGTATTTTTTGTTGATTGCCGGATAAAAGCCACAGGCTCATTCTCTGCGATCTCCGTCCCAGTCGTTTTAGCGACGGGGACAGAAGGCTCCGCTACCTCGCGGCCTTCGTGAAGCTTGGTTCTGCACCAAAAAAAAGCTTTTCTGCGATGCCTACGCTCTAAAATATCGCCTCAAACCTTCCTGCCGTACACATTAACCTCTGCGCCTCAGCGGTTAAAAAGCCCTGCTGCTTGCTGGTAGCTCAACAAAAGCCACAGGCTCATTCTCTGCGATCTCCGTCCCAGTCGTTTTAGCGACGGGGACAGAAGGCTCCGCTACCTCGCGGCCTTCGTGAAGCTTGGTTCTGCACCAAAAAAAAGCTTTTCTGCGATGCCTACGCTCTAAAATATCGCCTCAAACCTTCCTGCCGTACACCTTAACCTCTGCGCCTCAGCGGTTAAAATAGCGCCAAGTAAACGTCGCTCGCATTAATTCGGATTATTTTGTCTGTTTGCTCAGAAATGCCTTATTTAGCAAGCATTCTAGGCTTTTAAATCACCATGGCTAAAACCCGTAAAATTGCACTACCCGGACAAGCCCGGGCCATTATCGATAACCTTGGACCTCAGCTAGATGGCGGACGTTACGCCGTAAAACGCGCTGCCGGCGACGCCCTCGACGTATGGGCCGATTTGCTGGTAGATGGTCACGACAAAGTGAACGCTGCCCTGCTTTACCGCAAACAAGGCGCAAAATCGTGGGAAGAAGTGCCCATGCGCCCACAAGCCGGCGAGCGTTGGGTGGGCAGCTTCAGCATCGACAAACCTGGTTTTTACGAATACGCCGTGCAGGCTTGGGTAGACCACTATGCCAGCTGGAATTACGACACCCGCCGCAAAATTGAAGGCTGGCAAAGGGTAGGGGTGGAGTTGCTGATGGGGGCTGAGTACATGGACGAAATTGCCACCCGCATCACTGCCAAAAAAGAAAAGGCCGAAGTAGAACGCTGGGCCGCCATGCTCCGCGACGAAAACCAATACGAACAAGCCGTGGCCCTGGTGCTCGAAGGCGCCTTTTTGGCCACTTTCCAGAAATATCCATCGAAACAGCACGCCAGCCTGAGCAAGGTGTTGCCGCTGTGGATCGACCGTGAAAAAGCGGTTTTCAGTGCTTGGTACGAGCTTTTTCCGCGTTCAACGGCTGCCAAGCCCGGTCAACACGGCACCTTCCGCGACACCATCAAACTTTTGCCCCGCTTGCAAGACATGGGCATGGACACGCTCTACTTACCGCCCATCCATCCCATTGGCGTGGCACACCGCAAAGGCAAAAACAACAGCACCACGGCCCTGCCGCATGAACCCGGTTGCCCTTGGGCCATCGGTGGCGTGGGTGGTGGCCACAAAGCCATCTTGCCCGAGTTAGGCAGCCTCGAAGACTTCAAAGCCCTGGTGCGCGAAGCCCAAAACCACGGCATTGAAGTGGCACTCGATTATGCGCTGCAGTGCTCGCCCGACCATCCTTACGTGAAAGAACACCCGCAATGGTTCAAATGGCGGCCCGATGGTACGGTGCAGTATGCCGAAAATCCACCCAAAAAATACCAAGACGTATTGCCCATCAACTTCGAAACCGAAGATTGGGAAAACCTCTGGTACGAACTCAAAAGCATCCTCGAGTTTTGGATCGAGCAAGGGGTGAAGGTATTCCGGGTCGACAATCCGCACACCAAAAGTTTTCAGTTTTGGGAGTGGTGCATAGCCGAAATACACGCCAAAAATCCGGAAGTGCTCTTTTTGAGCGAGGCCTTTACCGCGCCTCCGGTGATGAAACTGCTGGCCAAAGCAGGCTTCACCCAATCGTACACCTACTATTCGTGGCGCAATACCAAACACGAGTTGATTCAGTACCTCGAGGAGTTGTCGCGCACCGAAATGGCGCAGTATTTCCGCCCCAACTTCTGGCCCAATACGCCCGACATCAATCCCGTTCCCCTGCAAGGCGCCAAAGACGCGCTTTTCCTCACCCGCTTTTTCATGGCGGCCACGCTCTCGTCGAACTACGGCTTTTACGGTCCGGTGTACGAATTCATGATCTCCGACCCCATGCCGGGCAAGGAAGAATACATCGATTCGGAGAAATACGAGGTGAGGCATTGGGACTGGACCAAAACCAACAAGCTCACCGAGCTCATCCGCCGCACCAACAAGGCGCGCCGCGAGAACAAAGCCTTGCAGCGCACCAACAACATACAATTCTGCCGCATCGACAACGACCAGCTGCTGGCCTACCTCAAGAGCAGCGCCGACCGCAGCAACCACGTATTGGCTGTGGTGAACCTCGACCAGCATGGTACCCAAAGTGGCCTGGTTCACCTGCCCTTGCATTTGGTGGGTTTGCCTGCCGATGCCCACTACCAGGTGTATGACCTCATTACCGGCGCCCGCTACACTTGGCAGGGCGAGTGGAATTATGTAGAATTGAATCCCGATTATTTGCCGGTACACCTCTTCCGCATCGAAACCCTTTAATTGGCTGGCACATGGCACCAACATCTTCCGCTGAACTGCTGCAAAAGGCCTGGCCCGAATGTTTCGAGTCGGGAGAGCTGGTGCCCTTGCTGCAACAAGAATCGCTGCCTGCCTACTTCAAAAAGTGCCGCTGGTTTGCCGGCAAGGCCCGCAAGCTCAAGGATGTGCGCATCAAAGAGGCGGTGCGTTTTACTTTTTCGAGCCGGCTGGCCTACATCCTGGTGGTAGATGCCTATTACCGCACCGGCAGGTTGGAGCAATACCTGCTACCCATCACCTACACCGAAACCGCGCCCGAAGAGGCCGAACGGGCAGTGATTTGTTCGTACAATGCCGGCTTCATCGTTGACGCCGTTTTCGACGAAGCATTCCGCCGCGAGTTGTTCGCTGCTTTTGCCCAAAACCGCAAAATCAAAGAAGGCGAGTACGAATTGGTGTTTGAGCGGGGCGGTGCCTTCGAAGACATCGACATTGCTGCCCTGGGCTCGCGGGTGTTGAATTTCGACCAAAGCAATACCTCGCTCTTTTTTGGCGAGCGTTACTTTTTCAAATTTTACCGCAAGCTGTTCCGGCTCACCAATCCCGAATTGGAAGTGGTGCGTTACCTCTCCGAAAAATCGGCCTTCCGCCACATTCCGGTTTATGCTGCCAGCATCAGCCTGCGCAAAGGCCGTTCGGCCGAGATCACGCTGGGCATCATGCAGCAGCGCGTGAGCTCCGAGGGCGATGCCTGGGGCTTGTTCCAAGACCTGCTCACCCGCTTTATCGACGAAAACGGCATCGGACAGTTGCACGAACTGAAGCAAGAAGTCCGCTACCTCGAGCTGGCCGATTTGGAAGCCAACAGTGCGCTGGCGGCCCGGGTGCTCGATCAAAAAGCCTTCGATTGGGCGGCCCTACTCGGCAGGCGGACGGCAGAGATGCACAATGCGCTGGGCCAAAGCACCACCAACAAGGCCTTCCAGCCGGTGGCATACGATGCCGAGTACAAAAGCTGGTTGTCGGTGCATTTCGATAAACTCCTCGAAAAGCGGCAGCAGCTGCTGGCCGATGTGATGCAGCAGCTGGCGCCCGAAGCCAAGGTGCTGGCCAAGGCCTTCAAAGACCAAATCGACCTCATTCGCGAGCATTTCGAAAGCATCCAACACTGGGAGCCCGAAAGCAAACGCACGCGCATCCACGGCGATTACCACCTGGGCCAGGTGCTGCACCAAGGGGGCGATTACATCATCCTCGATTTTGAGGGCGAACCCGAAAGCAGCATCAGCGACCGCAAAATCAAACATTCTCCCCTCAAAGATGTGGCCGGCATGCTGCGCTCGTTCCACTATGCGGCCTATGTGGCCCTGTATTTTGGTCCACGCGGCGCCCACATCCGACAACAATATCCCCAGGCAGAGCAGCTGGCCGAAAGCTGGTTCCAGCTCATTGCCTCGGTGTACCTGCAGGCTTATTTCGGCACTTTGAACCGGCCCTCGTTGGCACTCACTTCCGATGCGGAGTGCGCCCAGCTGCTGCGTTTGCACCTGCTCGAAAAGGCCGTTTACGAATTCGGCTACGAGCTGAATGGGCGTCCCGACTGGGTGATCATTCCGCTCAAAGGCATCCAACAAATTTTAGGCGAATACCAAACCAACTAACCATGGTCAAACAAACCAGTTTGTTCACCGACTACGACATCCACCTTTTCCGCGAAGGCCGTCACTACCGCATTTACGAAAAAATGGGGGCGCACCTGCACGAATTTGAAGGCGAGCAGGGCGTTTATTTTGCTGTTTGGGCCCCCAATGCGCGCCAAGTGAGCGTGATTGGCGATTTCAACTATTGGGCTGCCGGTGCCGACGAGCTTTTTCCGCGATGGGATGGCTCGGGCATTTGGGAAGGCTTTATTCCGCAGCTCGGCCAGGGCGTGAATTACAAATACCACATTTTGTCGCATGGCAACGATACCCCCATGGAAAAGGGCGATCCCTACGGCTTTTTGTGGGAATCGCCACCCAAAACCGCCTCGGTGGTGTGGGATTTGGATTACCAGTGGCACGATGCCGATTGGTTGAAAAACCGCAAAAAGCACAATGCCTTGAATGCACCCATGTCGGTTTACGAAGTGCATTTGGGCAGCTGGCGCCGCAATCCCGACGACGGTGGCCGCTCGCTCTACTACTTCGAACTGGCCGAAGAGCTGGTGCAATACGTGCAGGAAATGGGCTACACCCATGTGGAGCTCATGCCCGTGATGGAGCATCCGTTTTTTGGCTCGTGGGGATACCAAATCACCGGTTATTTTGCCCCTTCGAGCCGTTTTGGCAATCCGCAGGAGTTCATGTACCTGGTCGACAAGCTGCACCAGGCGGGCATTGGCGTTATCCTCGACTGGGTGCCTTCGCATTTTCCCACCGACGGGCACGGCCTGGCCTTTTTCGACGGCACGCATTTGTACGAGCATGCCGACCCGAAGAAGGGTTACCATCCCGACTGGAAAAGCTACATCTTCAATTACGGCCGCAACGAGGTGCGTTCGTTCCTCATTTCGAATGCCCTGTTTTGGCTCGATAAGTACCATGCCGATGGCCTGCGCGTAGATGCCGTGGCCTCGATGTTGTACCTCGACTATTCGCGCGAGGAAGGCCAATGGGTGCCCAACGAGCATGGCGGCCGCGAAAACCTCGAAGCCATTTCGTTGCTCAAGGAGATGAACGAGCAGGTGTACATCAATTTCCCCGATGTGCAAACCATTGCCGAAGAATCGACGGCTTGGCCCCTCGTATCGCGCCCCACGAGCATGGGCGGCTTGGGTTTTGGCATGAAGTGGATGATGGGCTGGATGCACGATTCGCTCAGCTATTTCAAGGAAAATCCGCTTTTCAGGCCTTTCCACCACGATAAGATTACCTTCAGCATCATGTATGCCTTCAACGAAAACTTCATGTTGCCGCTCTCGCACGACGAGGTGGTGCATGGCAAGGGCAGCATGATCAACAAAATGCCTGGCGACGAATGGCAGAAATTCGCCAACCTGCGCCTGTTGTACAGCTATATGTTCACCCACCCGGGTGCCAAGCTCAATTTTATGGGCGGTGAATTGGGACAGGCCCGCGAGTGGAACCACGACAGCAGTCTCGACTGGCACCTGCTCGATTACCAGCTGCACCGCGGCTTGAACAGCCTGGTGCGCGACCTCAACTTCCTGTACCGCCGCGAAAAGGCCCTTTATGAGCAGCAATTTGTGAGCGAGGGCTATGAGTGGATCGATGGCAGCGACCGCAGCAACAGCGTATTGACCTTTATGCGCAAAGATGCCGCCGGCGATTACCTGATTGTGGTGCTCAACTTCACCCCCGTGGTGCGAACGCCTTACCGTATTGGCGTGCCCGATGAAGGCACGTATGAAGAAGTATTCAACTCCGACCGCCACGAATACGGCGGCAGCGGGGTGCTCAACGAAGGCGATTTAACCGCCGAATATTTCCATTACCAGTGGAAAGATTATTCGCTGCAAATTACGCTGCCGCCATTGGGGATGGTGGTGTTGCGGAGCAAGAAGACGAAAAAGACGACAGACGACGGCCCTTCGGCTCCGCTCAGGGACCGGAAGAAAGCAGCTAAGATGACGGGGGACGGCCCTTCGGCTCCGCTCAGGGACCGGAAGAAAGCTGCTAAGACAACGGGGGACGGAAGACAGAAAACGGACGACGGACGACAGACGACAGAGGCGAAGCCGACGAAGGCGAACGCCGAACGCCGAACGCCGAAAGCTGACAGCAAAACGCCGAAAGCCGAACGCCGAAAGCCAACCGCCGACCGCCAAACGCCAAAAACCACCAAAAAGAAATCAGACGACGCATGAGGTTCCACTTCCGATACATTTGGCTGCTGCTGGGTATGGCCAGCTTTTCGGCCAACACCCTTTTCGCCCAAAAAATCAAAAATGCGGCAGCTTTACAGCGCGTGGAGCCCTTGCACTGGTATGTGGGCATGGCCGATGGCGAGCTGCAGTTGCTGTTGTACGGCCTGCAAATTGGTCAGTACGAGCCCAGCATCCAATACCCCGGCGTACGCATTACCGGGGTAGAGCGGGTCGAAAATCCGAATTACCTCTTTGTGAACCTCGAAATTTCGCCCGAAACCAAACCCGGTCAGGTACCCATTGAATTGGTACGCGGCAAACAGCGCATCCGCCGCAATTACGAACTGCGTGCCCGCCGTTTTGCCAACAACCAGGTGAACGGCTTCAACGGTGGCGACCTCCTTTATTTGATCATGCCCGACCGTTTTGCCAATGGCAATCCGGCCAACGACATCGTGCCCGGCATGCAGCAAGTGGCCATCGACCGCAAGGACGAAAAGGCCCGGCACGGGGGCGATTTGGCCGGCATCCGCAAAAACCTCGATTACATTGCCGATTTGGGTGCCACCACCCTTTGGCTGAATCCGGTGCAAGAAAACGACCAGCCCAAGGAATCGTACCACGGTTATGCCATGACCGATTTGTACAAAATCGATCCCCGCCTCGGCACCAACGAAGAATACGTGGCCCTGGTGGCCGAAGCCCAAAAGCGCGGCATGAAGGTGATCATGGATTTGGTGCACAACCACATCGGCGACCGCCACTGGCTGTTCCGCGATTTGCCTGCCAAAGACTGGGTGAACCAATGGCCCGGCTTTACGCGCACCACCTACCGCGCCATCACCCAGGTGGACCCGTACGGAGCCGAAAGCGACCGCCAATTGATGCGCGACGGCTGGTTCGATACGCACATGCCCGACCTCAACCAGCGCAACGAATTGCTGGCCAAATACCTCATTCAAAACAACATTTGGTGGGTAGAGTATGCCGGTTTAAACGGCTACCGCTTAGACACCTATGCCTATCCCGATACCGATTTTATGAACCGCTGTGTAGGAGCCCTCAAAAAGCAGTACCCCGATTTGGGCATTGTGGGCGAGGTGTGGGTGCATACCGTTACCGAATCGGCCTGGTGGGTGCAAGGCAACCGGGTGAACGCCCAAAAGCAGGAACTGCCCGGCGTGACCGATTTTCCGGTGTGGATTGCCATCCGCGATGGGCTGAACGAAGATTTTGGCTGGGACAACGGCCTGCGTAAAATCTACTACACCCTGGCGCAGGATGTGGTGTATGGCGATGCCTCTAAAAACGTGATCTTCCTCGACAACCACGATATTTCGCGTGCCTGGGCCCTTTTTCGGGGCGATATGGCCAAAATGAAAATGGCGCACAGCCTGCTGCTCACCTTGCGCGGCATTCCGCAGTTGTACTACGGCTCGGAGCTGCTTTTTGGCAATTACGCCAATATGGGCGGCACCAATGTGCGGCAGGACATGCCTGGTGGTTGGCCTGCCGACAGCCTTAACAAATTCAGCCGCGAAGGCCGCAGCCAGCAGGAAAACGAAATTTTCGACCACATCAGCACCCTGGCCAAATGGCGCAAAACCAGCGCGGCCATTGCCAAAGGTAGTTTTGTGCAGTATGTGCCCGAAGACGAGGTGTATGTGTACTTCCGCATCCACCAAAACGAAACGGTGATGGTGCTGGTAAACAACAGCAAAGTGGCCAAAAAAGTAGATCGCAGCCGTTTTGCCACCCAATTGGGCAAGGCCGAAACTGCTTTCGATGTGCTCAACGGCGAACCTACCACCCTCGATGCCCAAATTGAAGTGCCGGCCCGCTCGGCGCGCATCTTAGACATACGTCGTTAATGAGTCAGCAAAAGTACCTCTGCATACACGGCCACTTTTACCAGCCCCCGCGCGAGCATGCCTGGTTAGAAGAAATTGAAATACAGGATTCGGCCTATCCGTACCACGATTGGAACGAGCGCATCACGGCCGAATGTTACGGTCCGAATGCCGTGAGCCGCATCCTCGATGGCAACAAGCGCATTGTAGACATTGTGAACAACTATGCCCGCATGAGCTTCAATTTTGGTCCCACGCTGCTCAGCTGGATGGAAGCCCACGCCCCCGAGGTGTATGCCGCCATTCAGGAAGCCGACCGGCAGAGCATCGTGCGTTTTGGGCACGGCTCGGCCATGGCGCAGGTGTACAACCACATCATTATGCCGCTGGCCAACCGGCGCGACAAAGAAACACAGGTGATTTGGGGCATCCGCGATTTTGAACAGCGTTTTGGCCGCAAACCCGAAGGCATGTGGCTGGCCGAAACCGCCGCCGATACCGAAACCCTCGAAGTGCTGGCCGAACAAGGCATTGCCTTCACCGTTTTGGCGCCCCGGCAGTTGAAGGCCGTGCGCAAAGTAGGGGAGGAAGCCTGGAGCGAGGTGCAAGAGCCGCATGTTGACAGTTTGCAGCATTATGTGTGCAAGCTGCCCTCGGGCAAAAGCATCGTGCTGTTTTTTTACAACGGTCCGGTTGCCCAAAAAGTAGCCTTCGAGGGACTGCTCAAAGACGGCCGCGCCTTTGCCGATGCCCTGGTAGCTGCCTTTGACCCGCACCGCCAAGTACCGCAATTGGTGCACATTGCCACCGATGGCGAAAGTTACGGCCACCACCACCGCTATGGCGAGATGGCTTTGTCGTACTGCCTGCAGTACATAGAAGACAACAATTTAGCCCAGCTCACCAATTATGCGGCCTATATGCACCAGGTAAAACCCGAGTTTGAGGTGCAAATTCACGACAACTCTAGCTGGAGTTGTGTGCACGGGGTAGAACGCTGGCGGAGCAATTGCGGCTGCAACTCGGGCGGATACCCGCATTACCAGCAGCAATGGCGTGCAGGTTTGCGCCAGGGTTTGAACTGGCTGCGCGACCAAATGAGCGAGGAGTTTGAACGGCAGATGCCCACTTTTTGCGCCGACCCTTGGGCCATGCGCAACGATTACATTGAGGTAATCAACGACCGCACCGACGAAAACGTAGATGCCTTCCTCAGTCGCCACCTCTATTTTGACGTACAAGGCGAGCGCCGCACCAAGGTATTGCGTTTGTTGGAGATGATGCGGCAGTGCCAGCTCATGTTCACCAGCTGCGCCTGGTTTTTCGATGAAATTTCGGGCATAGAAACGGTGCAGGTGCTGCAATACGCCTGCCGGGCCATTCAGTTGGCCGAAACCGAATCGAACCGCCGGCTGGAAGATACCTTCAAGCAGTTTTTGGCCAATGCTCCCTCCAATGTGCCGCATTTGCACAACGGGGCGCACATTTACGAAACCATCACCAAGGCCTCGCGCCTGTCGCTCACCAAGGTGGGCATGCACTACGTAGCCAATGCCTTGTTTTCGGAAAACCCCGACGATGTGTTTACGGGGGTATTCAAATTCGAAAACGAGTTTTTCGAGAAGTTCGAATCGGGTCCGCACAAGCTCGCCATTGGCCGCACCACGGTGATCAGCCGCATTACCCACAGCGAAAAGCGTTTTTCGTTTGCGGTGATTTATTTGGGGCAGCACCATTTGATTGGCAATGCCAACGACCAAATGGACGAAACCACCTTTTTGCAGATGTACCAGGCCATTCGCTTGCCTTTTGAGGGCAGCAATTTGGCAGAGGTCATCCACGTGATACAGCAGTATTTTGGCGAAGAAAAGTTTTCGTTTTGGCAGCTCTTCAAAGACCAGCAGAAAAAGGTACTCACCGTATTGGTGGAGCGCGAAATAGAAGAAAGCGAGCGGGCTGTGAAGCAGCTGTTCGACCGCAACAGCAACCTCATGGGGGTATTGAAACAAACCAATATTCCCTTGCCCCTGGTATTCAAGCGCAACATTGAGCTGGTGGTAAACATACAGCTGCGGCGCTTTTTCCAGCAGCCTAACCCGCGCTCGGGCGACTTGCAGCGTTTGGTAGAACAAGTACGCCGCTGGCAAGTGCCCCTCGAAACCGAGGTGGTGAGTTATGTGGCCTCGCAGCGCATGTACGAACTGCTGGCCGCCTTTGCCGCACAGCCCGTTGACCTCAAGGCCTTCATCAACCTGCACCAAATCATGCAGCAGTTAGGCGAAATCGACGTCAAACTCGACCTGTGGAAGATGCAAAACCTCTTCTACCAGCTTTCGGGCAGCCTTTTTGTACGCTGGCAAGAACAAGCCGCCCAGGGCGACGCCCGCGCCAACGAATTCATCTGGTTCTTCCGCCTCCTCGCCAGCCGCCTCAATATCAGTTTAGAAAGGTTTGAGGTGGGGGTGTATGCGTAGAAGGGGAGCCAGAAAGTCTTATTCGGTCGATTAGTTGCCATGCAGCAAGCTGCATGGCTTTCCCTATGCGTTGAAAGCCTTTTAACAAGGGAGGCGATAAAAAATAATACAGGGTGGTTGGGAGTTTGGGTTTTCTTGTGTAAATTACTTCGCGTTGGAAACATTCGCCTAGGCTTCTCCAATGGGTCCAGTGGCCTAGGTTTGTATCGAATACATCCAAGTTAAGTGTAATTAAAAAAAGACATTTCAAAAACGCTAAAAAATATGAGAATAGTATTCTTTAATCATAAGGGTGGAGTAAGTAAAACTACAACTACATTCCACCTTGGCTGGAAATTAGCCGAAAGAGGGAGTCGAGTATTGCTCATTGATGCAGACCCACAGTGTAACTTGACTGGTTTAATCATGCAGGACGAATTCGAACCTTATTACATTAACTCTCCCAGTAATGTTAGAAACTTAATGGATGGTGTTAGTTCAGCATTTCAAGGAAGACCAACACCAATCGAAGCTTTTGATTGCTACACAATTGAAAGAAGACCAGGGCTCTTTCTACTTCCTGGACATCCTAATCTGACGGAGTTAGAACCTTCACTAAGTTTTGCTCAGACATCCAACAATGCCTTCGCTACGTTACAAAATTTACCGGGAGCTTTCAATGCCTTAATTAGCCTTCTTTGCTCTCATCATAATATTGATTATGTCATAACTGACTTGAATCCCGGCTTAAGTGCACTAAATCAGAACTTATTTTCTATTTCGGATCTGTTCATTGTCCCTACCAATCCAGACCCTTTTTCCTTAATGGCTATAAAAACCTTATCCAGTATCCTTCCTCGCTGGTATAACAATTCAATTCAGATGAGATCTTTATTTGCCTCATCATCATATCCGTTTCCCAGCAAAAATCCCAAATTGGGTGGTTTAATCCTTCAAAGGTTCAACATTCGAAGTGGAAGGCCCTCAACACCTTTCCGGAATAATATGGATGAAATAATTAATGAAGTTCAAGCTACCTTGATTCCTGCCTTACAGACTAGCGGCATGTTATTTGACAGCCATTTGTATCCGCAGATAGGAATTCCTGCTAATTATTGTCTTACCGAAATACCAGATTTCCAAAGTCTGCTACCGCAAGCACACAAGTATGGCGTCCCAGTATTTGCATTAACAGATGAAGAAATCGAACGATCAGGAACAGTTTTAGAACAAATGATTGAAAAAAGGAACTCGTTTAGTGCTCAATTCAACCACTTCGCCAATATAGTTGAACAAATCAAGGCAAATGCTACAATCTAAGCACCGGTTTGATTCTGCCATTCAAAGGATACGTCAATTGGATAACTTATACTTGCATTTAGTTAATACGCTTCATTTTCCAAGCCATGATGTATCTGATATTCTGAGGAGCGAAATTGTTTATTCCGTTTCTGCATTCGACAAATATATTCATGACATTGTGCGGCAGGGGATGGTTGAGATTTATTTGGGAAGTCGTCCGGCAACAAATGCCTACAGAGCATTTGGAATTACACTTGAACAATTTGAATTAATAAAAAACGCTACTTCCTTTCCTCCTCCGGAATCAATTTTTGAAAGCACAATCACAGAAAACCATAAACACCTGTCATTTCAAGATCCAGACAAAGTAAGTGGTGCACTAAGTCTCATCTGGGCAGAAACTCACAAGTGGCATAGAATTGCAACTTGCCTCGGTAAAACAGAAAGTGACACAAAAATTGAATTAAAAAATATTGTTATAAGAAGAAATCAAATTGTTCATGAAGGCGACGTAGATCTCCTTACGGGTAACTTACAGCCAATAGCCCATTCGGATGCAATTGAATCAGTAAACTTTATAGACAACTTGGCAACTTGCATTTCGACTCTAGTATGCTAGTATGAAAACTGCACCTAACAGCACATTTGCAATAGGCGGAGTTCCGTGTTCCGCGGACGGTTTTGTGGTAGCTGGTTTGTAAGCTCCCATCAAAATTTTGTGCTAGGAAGCCCGCCCATCGCGAATCTGCGAAACATAATGACTTAGAGAAAAAACTACTATGCTTTGGAATAAGGAAGAAAAATATATTGAAGTACCGTTTGACAAAGAATCGGAATTAGAGGATGCAGTCAATGAAGTTAAATTCGCTTTATTTGGTCCGACACGCATTTATCTTGATGACAAGAAAAAAATTGGTCAAAAAGGAGCAACGAACAATTTACCTGACGGGTATTTAATTGACTTAACAAACAAGCAAGACCCGAAAATTTTTGTGGTAGAAAACGACTTAGCCAGTCATCAACACTTAAAACATATAGCTGTTCAAATACTTGAGTTTTCATTATCTTTTGAAGCTTCAAAAGTAAAGGTTAAGAACATCATTAAGGAAATGCTTCAAAAGAGACCAGACGAATGGAAAAAGTGTGAGGCATTCGCAAAAATGAACGGATACGAAAATGTTGATTATTTACTAGAATCAATAATTCACAAAAAGGACTCTTTCAACGCATTGTTGATAATTGATGAACTTAGCGAGGAATTAGAAACAGTTTTAATAAGTCGTTTTAAATTCCCGGTAGAGGCGACGACTTTGAAAAGATACAAATGTGAAAGTGGTAAAATTCTCTATGAATTTGAACCGTTTTTAAACGAAGTGACAGAAGATACCGAAAAGGTTGACATCTCGGATATTGACACTATTGTCATTCCCGCACGAGAAGACGGATTTAAGGAGGTATTTATTGATGAAAATTGTTGGTACGCAATCCGACTTAATGCATCTATGATTCCTAAGATCAAATACATTGCTGCTTATCAGGTTGCTCCAATTTCTGCCATAACTCACATAGCGGAAGTGAAGTCAATTGAGCAATGGAAAGACACGAACAAATACATTCTTTTTTTTACGGAACCAGCGGAGAAAATAAAAAAAGTCCCATTAGGAACAAGTAAAGGAAAAGCACCTCAAAGTCCTAGATATTCATCAAAGAACAGGATTTTAAGCGCAAAATCACTTGATAGTGTATTTTGAAGAAAAAATACTAGCCATTACTGGCGTTTTGTAATGCTCCCCGATCTCTAGACCACCAGCCTTTCAAATTAAGTTGATTTAAGCTGCTTGTGCAAGGTAAATTTCTTTGGGTTTTCTTCGGTCAATTCCTTGATGATTTCTGCGGTTGTTGTACCTGTCCATGAATTTCTCTATTCCCTTGTAGAGCGTTAAACCATCATCTGTCGGGTTGAGGTAAATGTATTCATATTTGGTATCCCCCCGTCTAACCCCATCTTGCCAGCCGATTTAAAGCGCCTGAACTTCGTGCAAAAAGATCATGAAGAAGAACTGGGAATTGATTT